>Ga0164293_10000578_pt1 | contig 29303 bp, 30 predicted proteins | sample GEODES118metaG_FD_111487 | JGI IMG/M metagenome (GOLD analysis project Ga0164293, IMG submission 111487) | Eutrophic lake water microbial communities from Lake Mendota, Wisconsin, USA - GEODES118 metaG | ecosystem: Environmental > Aquatic > Freshwater > Lake | place: USA: Lake Mendota...
ACTTGAGCTCTTGCCGGAACTTCAATTTGCATTCCTTTTTCTACAGTCAACGCACAAGCATGGTTATTGATATGTGAAGACAAATAATCCATCCTACTGGTTACATATATAAACTGGCGATAAGTTAAACTCTCGCACATTTTTTCGATTGACCGATGTATATATCCAAGATGAGGTTCAACATGAACAATTGTTTCTCCATTCAGCGTAATAACCAAATGCAGCACACCATGGGTTGCAGGGTGCTGTGGCCCAACATTGATGATTAAATTTCCTTCCTGTGTGCTGCCTAATGCTTCAACCATATTAGAGTTTGATCATATTAATAGGATCTTCAAAATCTTTTCTCAACGGATTTTTTCCTTCCCAACCATCTGGTAAAATCAATAAACGCAAATCTGGATGATTCAAAAAATTCACGCCAAATAATTCATATACTTCTCTTTCATGAAATTCTGCTGTTCTCCAAATAGATGACACTGATTCTACTTCGGGCTTATTGGCATCCAAATCTACTTTCACTACCATATTGTGCCTGTATTGTGTAGATGATAAATGATATACCATCGTTAAATGCGTTTTCCAATCGATACAGGTTAAGCAAAAAAGAAAATTAAAGTTCAAAGCAGGTTCCAAACGCAATTGCTTTGCAAAAGCAAGCCATTCAGATGCATCTACTTTTACATTAACCCATTCTCCTCCATCTATCAATACCGCTTCTGGTAATAGATCGGCAATGGCAGCTTTTAATTCTTCGTTGAGCATTATTGCTTTTATTTAATGAGTTATTTGCTCTATAGGAGTTGTTCTAATTTGCTCTCGGGTTAACCCAGATTTTATTTTATGTTGTAATGACAATAATGCATGTATCAATGCTTCAGGCCTTGGCGGGCAACCTGCCACATACACGTCTACAGGAATGATATGATCTGCGCCTTTCACCACAGAATAGGTATTATAAAAAAATGGGCCTCCACTAATTGCACATGCCCCCATTGCAATTACATATTTCGGATCAGCCATTTGATCGTATAATCTTTTTAAAACTGGAGCCATTTTATTAACTATGGTTCCCGCAATAATAATTACATCAGCTTGCCTAGGAGTAGCCCGAGCTACTTCAAAACCAAATCTCGAAAAATCATATTTTGCACCAGCTACCGACATGTATTCTATACCACAACAACTGGTTGCGAAAGTTAGTGGCCATAATGAATTGGATCTAGCCCAATTAATTACATCATCTAACTTACTAAGCATCACTCCTCCTCCTGGCAATTCATGAACTTGTCCGGGAAAAGCAATTGATTTAGTTTTTTCTTCAATCATAATGAATAATCATTAAATCCATTTAAGTGCACCTTTTTTATGTGCATATAAAAAGCCCATGAATAATATAAAAAAGAAAACAACAATTTCTGCAAATGCGAGCCATCCAGTAGTTTTTGCAACTACAGCCCAAGGGTACAAGAATATCAATTCAACATCAAAAATTAAAAAAATCAAGGCAAATAAATAATACCCAACATTCAATTGAACCCATGTTTTTCCTGTTGTTGGAATACCACATTCGTATGGCTCTCCTTTTTGCTTATTGGTGGATCCTTTTAAAACCAATGATGAAACTAAAATAGCAATGCCAGAAAAAGCAATTGCTGCGATAATCAGTACAATCAGCGAGGAAGCACCCATACGCAAGTATTTGTACGAATATAGCTACTATAATGTTTATGAAAATTGAAGAAGCACCATCGTTGATAACTCGCAAAAAATGTGCATTAAATCAACTAGGTCATTTTTCTTTCTTTTTTACATACCAACTTGTTGGCATTATTTAAGAGATTGAACAGCCTTAACAATCGCAGGATCTTCATTATTTGCTATAATAAAATATCCATTAGTATCTAATAAATATCTGGAAATCAATGATTTAAATTTAAGTAATACTAATTTTTTAAGAGGTTCTTGGACATCCTTCAAATTGATCTTATTTTTTTGCGCATACCCAACAATATAAGCCCACTCCGATGATCCTGGTTGATAATTTGATAAATAAGCGCCTGCTGATTTATACAATTCGAAACCAGAACGATTATTTAAATAATAATTATAAGCAGCATCAGATAGATTATTGGTAACCAATATTTTAACATAGTTATCAGTATACCTTGATGAATCAAATACTATTGTACTATCGGGCGTAATTCCACCTCCACCATATACTATTTTGCCCGATTTTGTTTTAAAAACCTTCTTGGCTTGGGCCGAATCTTCTTGATGATTGATTGAATCTATTCCTGAAAAACGGCTCATCAATTCTTCTTGATATGCTTTCATTCCATGTCTATACGACTTCTGAATATTCCGCCCCAATGGTGTAAAATACCTTGCCACTGTTAATCGTACGGCCGATCCATCACTTAATTGAAATTGCTGCTGAACCAACCCTTTACCAAATGACCTTCTTCCAATTATGGTTGCCCTATCACAATCTTGTAAAGCACCAGCCAAAACTTCACTGGCTGATGCAGAAGTTTCATCGATTAATACCACCAATTTGCCTTTTTCAAAAATACCCGGTCGTTTTGCCCGGTATTCCATTTTAGGCGCATGCTCTCCCTCAGTATATACAATCAATTGATCATCCGCCAAAAATTCATCAGCAATATCCACCGCTTCTTTCATCAATCCTCCCCCATTTCCCCTTAAATCCAACACCAATGATTGAATATTTTTCTTCTGCAACATTTCCAAATTCTGCATAAATGATTCATAGGTACGAGCTGCAAATTTGTTGATGCGTATATATCCGATGCCAGGGCTTATTTCATAAGCTGCATCAATGGAAGACAATGGAATTAGATTCCGAGTAATGGTTACTGATTGTATAGTATTGCCACGCTTAAACTTTACTTTTACTGTTGAATTAATCGGGCCTCTAAAATACTTCCTTACATCAGTGGGATTGATTTTTACCCCTGAAACCTTGATGGTATCTGCTACAGCCAATAATTGGTCGCCAATTTGCAAGCCAGCTTTTTGCGAAGGACCATCTTTTACTACATTCATTACATTTACCGTATCATCAATTAAGCGATATTCAATCCCAATTCCTTCAAAATTGCCCTGCATTTCTTCATTTACTAAACTCAACTCAGCAGCCGGAATAAATACAGAATGTGGATCGAGATGTTGCAGTAGTTCTGTAGCAGCCAATGCATTTATGCTATCAAACGCCAATTGATCTACATATTTATTCTTTATCAATTCCGTTAATTCTTGCAAGGAAGATCTTTTATTGATCCCAAAAAATGTAGGAGACATGGTTTTCTCTTTTAATTGAAAACCAATAGCCATCCCAATAATCATTACTACCGCAAAAAGTATCGGTAACCAAACTTGTAATTTCTTTGAGCCCATAGGCTGCAAATATCTATATTTATATCCGAATTAAACTTTTCACATGCAAACCATCCTGATTGCCGATAGTGGATCTACCAAATGCGAATGGAGTCTATTATTGAAAGGCAAAAAAAAGAAAATAATTACCCCTGCCATTAGTCCCTATTTTGTTTCTGCAGAAGAAATGAGCCAAATTCTTAAGGCCAAATTATTGCCCAAAATAGGCAATGCAAAAATTGAAGGGATTTATTTTTATGGAACGGGATTAAGGGATTTGGACAATGCAAAAAGCATGAAATCTACCTTGAAAAAATTATTTCCAACTGCTTCAATAGAAGTAAACCACGACCTGATGGGCGCCGCGAGGGCACTCTGTGGCAAAGAGAAAGGGATTGCTTGCATTTTAGGAACAGGCTCTAACTCATGTTATTACAATGGCAAAAAAATAGAGAAAAACAGTCCTGGTTTAGGATATGTTTTAGGAGACGAAGGCAGTGGCAGTTATTTGGGCAAAAAAGTAATTCAATACTATTTATACAAAACATTCGATGAAGATTTGCACAATGCATTCGAAAAAAGATTCAATGAAACCCATGATAGCATTTTACACAATGTGTATAAAATGCCTTTACCCAATCGATATTTGGCAAGTTTCGCCATATTTTTAGCAGAAAACAGAGGGCATTTTATGATTGAAAATATTATTGAAGACGGATTAAACGACTTTTTTTTCACCCATTTGTACAAATACAAAGAGAGCTGGACAAAACCCATCCACTTCATCGGCAGTATTGCATTTGGATTTAGAGATGTTTTAAAGGAACTTTGCAATACTTATGAGCTAGAATTAGGCAAAGTACTTAAAACCCCAATGCCTGGTTTGATAGAATATCATCAAAAAAAATAAATATGGCTGAATTCATAAAAGTTACCGAACAAGCATCTACATACCGACATTTAGAGCAAATGTCTATTCATGATTTGTTGATCAACATTAATGAAGAAGATAAAACCGTTCCCACTGCAGTAGAAAAAGCAATGCCTGCAATAGAAAAACTCGTAGCAGCCATCAGCGATAAAATGTTGGCTGGTGGAAGATTGTTTTACATTGGAGCAGGAACCAGTGGTAGATTGGGCATTGTAGATGCAAGTGAATGCCCTCCCACTTTCGGCGTTCCTTATGGCTTGGTGATAGGCTTAATTGCCGGAGGAGAAAAAGCCATTACGCAGGCTGTTGAATTTGCAGAAGACAGCGCCGAAGAAGGCTGGTCTGATTTACAGAAACATTTTATCAATGACAAAGATGTGGTAGTTGGGCTTGCAGCAAGTGGCACAACTCCTTATGTAATTGGTGCATTAAAAGAATGCAGAAAAAGAGGCATTATAACTGGTAGTATTAGTTGTAATCCAAACTCCCCAGTATCAGCTGCAGCCGACTTTCCTGTTGAAGTAGTAGTTGGGCCTGAATTTGTTACAGGTAGTACAAGAATGAAAAGTGGCACAGCACAAAAATTGGTACTCAATATGATTTCTACTTCCATTATGATTCAATTAGGCAGAGTAGAAGACAATAAGATGGTGAATATGCAATTGAGCAATGTTAAACTAGTAGACAGAGGTGTGAAAATGTTGATGGATCGTTTAGCCATCAATGACTATGAAAAAGCAAAAGACTTATTACTAAAGCATGGCAGTGTTAAAAAAGCGGCGGAAGCTGTTAGTCAATAAGAATTAGCAATTTGAAATGCACGAGATAGAACCCTTTTTTAATTGGAGACATATTTACATTGCAGAGGAAGATCCTCAATCGCCTTTTTTTGGTAGGACTTATAGTGAATTTGAATTTTCTCAAACAGTTTATAATTATTATATACATCCACAATGGGATGATTTTGGTAGCAAAACCTTATACATCAAAATCATTTACGTTGATTATGAATTGAATTTTGCTATCATCGAAATGATTGGCGAATGGAACGATGCCATTGAGAATGATATCATGGAATTAAAGCGAGAAATCATTGATCAATTATCTAAACTGAAAATCACAAAATTTATACTAATCACAGAAAATGTATTGAATTTTCATAGCAGTGATAAAGAATACTACCAGGAATGGTTCGAAGAAGTAACAGAGGAAAATGGTTGGATTGTAGCCCTCAATATGCCAGAAGCAACCCAACAAGATTTTCGTAAAAAGAAACTCAACTATTATATCGAATTAATGGAAATAGCTGATTGGCGCATCTATAAACCCTATCACCTGTTTAGAAAAATAGACGACCAAATTTCGAAAAGAATTGGTCTTTAATAGTACCAATCATACTGACTTGATTATACGAGTCCGCCATTTACTTTTACAACTTGTCCATTGATCCATTTCGCTTCTTCTGTACACAAGAAAGCAACAACACTTCCGATATCGTCGGCCTGACCAACTCGGTTGAGTGGAGACAATGAACCTAAATATTTTTTTCGATCAGGATTATTTCTAATTGCCGCATTATTAAAATCTGTTTCAACAGGCCCAGGTGCAACTGCATTGGCACGTATGCCTTTTTTACCCAATTCAAAAGCCAGGTATTTTGTAAAAACCTCAATGGCCCCTTTTAAAGATGCATATACCGAATAACCTGGAACAAAATAGGCAGTAGTGCTCGAAGAAATGTTGATGATTGTTGCTCCAGAGGGCATCAACGGAATGATTTTTTGAGTGAGAAAAAAAACCGATTTATAATGCACATTCAAGAATTCATTAAACATTGTTTCAGTTACCGCCTCAAATGGAACCGTAGAACCCATTCCAGCATTGTTGATTAAACAATCCAGGTTTTCTGCATTAAATTCTTGAGTTAATAAATTTCTTAACCCTGTTACAAAAGCATCTAATTCATTAAAGGCATTCATATCCAAAAACAATGCAGCAGCCTTTCTACCGGTAGATCGAATGGAATTTACTACCTCGTTTGCTTCAGCTTCTTTTGTTTTATAAGTAATTATCACATCAATGCCTTTGTTGGCAATTTGCATAGCCATATCTTTCCCTAAACCCCTACTGCCACCGGTGATCAATGCTATTTTTTGTTTGCTCATAATTAACTTTTTATACCGATAGTTGAATAAAAACCTTATCTCCTATATAAAATTGAAATGCCGTTGTACGTATTTTAATGACAAGTCCATCCAACAATACTTCAATGATATAATAACTTCCAAAAAACAAAACTCTTTTTACAATTCCCATAAGCCCTAAACCCTCTTTATTAATCGAAAATTGCTCAGGGCGAATCATGGCTTTTTTACCCCGCGCCCCTTCCCCAATTAATTGTTCAAATGCAGGATGGAGAATGGTATCCACTAAATTATAGTCGCCTAATAAGGCGGCCACATATTCGTTTGCTGGATGAAAATACAATTGCCTTGGATTTCCATCTTGAATAATCTTCCCATCTTTCATAATCAATAAACGATCTACCCAATACAACAAATCAGTTGCATCATGAGAAACCAAAATACAAGTTATTTTAAGCTGTGTACAAATATCATCAATTACCGATTGAATGATTTGCTTATGCACCCTGTCTAGATTCGAAAATGGCTCATCCAAAAACAATAGTGATGGGGCCGTTATTAATAACTTAGCCAATGCAATGCGTTGTTTCTCACCACCAGAAATTTGATCATTTTTTCTTTTCATCAAATGATCAATCCTACAAATAGCATACACAATCGCTGCATCATCATCACTTAACCGATTAGACATGGCCAATAGCTCTTCAACACGATAGTTGTTGCGCAGTTCAAAATGCTGAGACAGGTACCCAATTTTTGGATGCCCTGGAAGCAATTGCTCTAAAGGCCCCAATACTTTTTCTTGATTAAAAAATACAGCTCCCCCATCTGGCTGAATCAGCCCAGCAATCATTTTCAATAAAGTACTCTTGCCAGAACCTGTTTCACCAGCAATACCGATTCGCTGTAATTTTTCTTGCTTGAAGCTAATTGGATGAACAATGGCCCTTCCCTGCTCTATTTTAGTAATTTCATTTACTTGTAAAAATGACATGTTCAAAAATAAGTCTTTTGTTTAGTCTAATCACAACACCTAATTTTATAGCATGACTAGAGAAGCATTAAGTTCGCAATTTCTTTTAAGAAAAGACATTACCTTTCTTAATTTTGGATCATTTGGGGCATGTCCAAAACCGATTTTTGATCGATACCAACAATACCAATTAGAGTTGGAACAAGAACCCGTTGAGTTCATTATAAAAACAGGTATGCAATACCTTAAAAATTCCCGAGCAGCATTAGGCGTATACCTGAATTGCCATGAAGATGATTTGGTATTTATGGTAAATCCATCCCATGCAGTAAACCTCATTGCAAAAAGCTTTGCACTACAACCAGGAGATGAAATTTTAACAACCGATTTAGAGTACGGCGCCTGCGACAGAACCATTCAATATTATTGCGATAAAGCTGGAGCAAAATACATTCGACAGCACATTAGTTTGCCAATTGTTTCAAAGGAAGCATTCATTAAAGAGTTTTTTAAAGGCGTAAATGAAAAAACAAAAATGATTTTCATTAGCCATATTACCAGTTCAACTGGTCTTCGATTTCCGGTTGAAGAAATTTGTGCAAAGGCAAAACAATTGGGCATTATCAGTTTTGTAGATGGTGCTCATGCTCCAGGTCAGGTTCCATTAAATTTAAGTACACTCGATGCAGATATTTATACAGGGGCTTGTCATAAATGGATGATGGCTCCAAAAGGTTGTACTTTTTTATATGTCAGAAGGGAATTGCAAGATCAATTTGATCCTTTGGTAATTAGTTGGGGATACAATAGCACCACCCCATCTCATTCACGCTTTTTAGATTATCATCAAACCCAGGGCACTAGAGACTTCTCCGCCTTTTGCACTGTACCAACAGCAATTGATTTCATGGAAAAAAATCAATGGACCGATATTGCCAAATCGTGTAGAAAAATGGTTCACGAAAATGCCTTGCCTTTTTGCAAATTGCTTAAAACTGAGCCTTTGGCTCCTATTCATGATGATTTTATTGTACAGCTTTTTAGTATCCCCATCAAAACAGCATCACCAGTTGTATTAAAGGATTGTTTATTCGAAAAATATAAAATAGAAATTCCGGTAATGCCACATACCGACAAAGTGTATCTAAGATATTCCATACAGGCATTCAATACACAGGGAGATCTATATAAGTTAACCGATGCAATTAAAGATATTATTAAAACAACCAGTCTTATAGAATTATAATTGGCTATAAAGTACTGATGTATAAATCCTCTACTTTTTTTCTGGCCCAAGGTGTTTTGCGCAAAAAAGTAAGACTCGATTTTATGCTTGGGTTAGATTTAAAACAATTGATATTAATCATACGAGCTAAATCTTCCCATCCGAAATGGTGCACCAAATAGGTTAAGATCGATTCAAGTGTTTTCCCATGCAATGGATCGTTAGACATTTTTGTTTCCATGAAAAAAAAGCTTTTATTGTTCCTTGATAAGCGTTGTTAGCACCTAGATACCACATAGAGAAATATTTAATAAATGTACATAAACGGCTATTTACCCTCAATGTTGATACATATCTTTACGCACTAAGTTCTTCGTATTTATGAGATAAATATACACTTTCTTTGCAAAGTCTATGGCACTACAAATGGCATCTTTGAATTCTGGCAGTAATGGCAATTGCTATTATATTGGAAATAATTCCGAAGCAGTACTAATAGACGTGGGCATTTCATGCAGGGAAACGGAAATCAGGATGAAGCAAATAGGTCTTTCAATCAATAAAGTAAAAGCTATTTTTATTTCTCATGAACATACTGATCATATCAAAGGAGTTTCGGTATTAGCAAATAAATATAAAATCCCAGTATACATTACTTCAGAAACCAGTAAAAGAGGACCAAAGCTGATTAAACATTTATCCGCGCATTTTATAGCAGATCAACCCATACAAATCGGGTCTATTGAAGTAACTCCTTTTAGAAAAGAACATGATGCAATCGACCCGCATAGTTTTTTTGTAAGTGACCAAGGAATTAATGTTGGAGTAATTACAGACATTGGCGTTGTGTGTGACCAAGTAATTCATTATTTTAGGCAATGCCATGCCGTATTTTTAGAGTCTAATTACGATGAAATCATGCTGGAAAATGGCAGGTATCCTTTCATTTTAAAAGAGAGAATCAGAAATGGCAAAGGACATATTTCCAATAAACAAGCCTTAGACTTATTTATCAATCATCGATCGTCTTTCATAACGCATTTATTTTTATCGCATCTCTCTAAAGAAAACAATTGTCCTGAACTTGCGAAAAATCTTTTCTTACCCCATGCAAACGAAACTGAAATCATCATTGCATCAAGATATATAGCTTCCCAAGTTTATGAAATCAGCCATACCCAGTTTATTCCAATAAACAAAACACAGCAAAATCGAAAAGATCTTCAATTAGGCCTTTTTGACAAAGAATAATGACTCCTTTTATTGCAATCATGGTTTATTTTGTTTAACTTTAAGAGAACCAAAATTGCATTTTATGAAACACTATCACATCATTTCGAGGATAGCAATTTATATGCTATCGGTTGTTTTAATTGTTTTCGGCATTTTCCATTTTTTATACCCAAGAGACCTGTTCGTTTATGTACCTGTATTCATGGTTGGGGGTATTTTATATGCCTATATAGTGGGCAGCTTATTCGTAGTTGTTGGCCTATCTTTTCTAACCAATCAATATGTAAAGTTCACAAGTTATCTGTTGGTTGTATTAATGTTGGTTTTTATTCTGTCTATTCATGTACCCAACTATTTAAATGCAGGCAATAGAGATACCGAAATGGCAGCGCTCATCAATATACTTAAAGACACCGCTATCATGGGCTTTGTTTTACATATTGCGGCAGGAGCGCATCACCAGCACTTGCATTTCGAAGAAAGCGATTGATTTTTTTGAAATGGATGAATGCCTTTCTGAAATTTAAAACCCGCCAGTTCTTTTAGCTTTAACTGGCTCTGGCCATTTCTGTGGTCCACGAGGACCATCTGCTAATGGCGCTTTTTCATTGGAACTCTTTTCAGGGTCTTCGCAAGCCATATATACAAGTATGGCTGTAAGAATTGCATTATTCCGAAGATCATCAAATACAATTTTATCGTAAGTATCTCTATTGGTATGCCAGGTATAATTAAAGTAAGACCAGTTCAATGCGCCCAAAGAAAATGCGGGCGCTCCTGCTGCAACAAAAGAAGCATTGTCTGAGCCACCACCTGCAGGGGAACCAGGAAAATTGGTTTTAATGGAATCTTTGAAAGGAGAAGGAACAGCTGCAATCCATTTACCTAGATAATCTTTTGCTTTTGCGAAACCTGATCCACCAATATTGATTACTCTTCCTGTTCCATTGTCTTGATTAAACAATGCCTGTAAATTAGCCACTACCTCAGGATGATCTTCTACAAATGCACGAGATCCATTCAACCCTTGTTCCTCGCTTCCCCAATGTCCTACCAAAATGGTTCTTTTTGGATTTGGATAAACTGCTTTTAAAATACGCATGGCTTCCATCATCACCATTGTGCCTGTACCATTATCTGTTGCACCTGTTGCACCATCCCAAGAATCAAAATGAGCAGATAACATCACATATTCGGAGGGCTTCACAGAACCTTTCATCTCTGCCAAGGTATTAAACGTTGGTACATTTCCTAGTTCCTTAGATTGAGTATAAACGCTGATGGTTGGTTGCTTTCCTGATTCTGTTAATCGATACAGTAAACCATAATCTTCTAACGCAACATCCACTGTGGGAATTTTTTTAGTGGATGCATCAAAAATTTTATTTACTCCAAATCCACTTGACCAATTACTGGCAACAATTCCAACAGCGCCTGCATTTTCGAGTGCAGCAGCTAGCTGGCGACTATTAAAACCAGTTTTAGCAATTCTTTTTCTCCAGGCATCTGTTTGTGCAGCTCTTTCTTTCTTCATTTTTTCGAAAGATTCTTTTGTACCAAATTCCTGCCAATTATAATCTGGCCTTCCAGTAGGTTGAGGCATAGCAATCAATACGAACTTGCCTTTTACCATTGGCAACCATTGTTGAAAAGCTAATGAATCTGCTACATCAGCTAAGATAATCGTTTCAGCTACCACTGGTTTTTTGGTTGCTGGGCTAAACGACAATTGAGTAGCTTCTAATGATTTTATCCACGGACTCATCATATCTACATGACTTACACCCCTATCCCATCCACGCCATGTTCCATAATTTTCTCTTCTGGCTTCAATGCCATATTGTTTGTATTGTTCAATTGCCCAATCACTAGCCTTTGTCATTTTAGAAGATCCAACCAAACGTGGCCCTACTCCATCCATTAACTCATGGCTCATTCTTTGTAGCTGAGAATTAGAGGTTGCTTCTTTAATAATAGCATTAATAATTGGGTCGTTGCTTGTTTGAGCTAACAAAGGCATTATACCAATGCAATGGAAAACAAAAAAAGTTACAATTGTAACAATTGGCCTTTTAAGGCCATAAGGCAGCTGTTGGTTGATTCTTTTCATAATACAATATACAAAAATCTAGCATTGGCACCATTTAGGCTTAGACTTAATTATTTTTTGATGTATCGTACAGGTTTCAATATGAGCACCTTTTAAATAGCCGGTACTCATCAAAAATTCATTCACAATTTCACCACCTGTAAATTTGAATGTTTGCTTGAACAATTTCAACCATTCGGTTTTGGTTAATGGATGGTTGGCGTCCAACCAATTTTTAAATGATCCAAAATCTTTTTGCAATTGAAGTATCACATTTGCGTTATGGATAGCAGCGTCTACTTTCAATCGATTTCTAATTATTCCAGCGTCATTCAACAAACGGCTTCTATCTTTTTCTTTATAGGCTGCTACTTTTTTAATATCAAATTCATGGTAAGCTTTTTTAAAATTCTGCTGCTTGTTTAAGATGGTTGTCCAGCTTAAACCAGCCTGATTAATTTCTAAAATCAACCTTTCGAACAATTCATTGTCATCATGAATGGCAAATCCATAAGCAGTATCGTGATAAATTCGATGTAGATTGTTTTTTTCCATTCGCGAAACCGCTTCGCAATAAGAACTTGGTTTTTGCATTACAGGATTTTTTCAAAAATGGTTACTGGTTAAATATTGAACATTCTTGGAGATTATTAATGCCATTTAAAAAGAAGTCAGCCACAATTAGCCAGTTGTATGCAAACTAGTAAACCAAATCCTCATAAGCACTTTGTAACTCATTATAAGCATGTTGGTCTTTGGCGTTTTTAGCGGCAACCATTCCTTTTTCGTACCATTCAATGGCCAACTCCCTTTCCCCCATTTGTTCTAATAATTTAGCCAAATGATAGTAAGACCCTACATAATCAGGAGATGCTTCTAGAATTGATTCAAACAAGGATCTTGCTTCGTTATTATTGCCTTGCTTTATCAATTCCAATGCCAATGCATGTCTCAGAAAATTGTCTGTTGGGTTTGCTAATAAAAACTCCTTGATTCTCTCTATTCTATCCATTCAACAAATATACAAGAATGAAAAAGAAGCATTTTTAACAAAGTTTCATCAATAAATAATTCAACAATTGTTTTGCTACAATCTAAACCTTACTATATTTGCAAATAGTTGCATAAACAACTATTCAAAGTTAAACCTCAATGTATATGAAGATTTTAGTGTGCATCAGTAAAACGCCAGACACAACGTCTAAAATTGCTTTTACAGATGGAAATAAGAAATTTGATGAAGCTGGAGTTCAATGGATTATTAATCCATACGATGAATGGTACTCGTTGGTAAGAGCCATCGAATTAAAAGAAAAAGATGCTTCAGTGGCTATTCATTTAGTTACAGTTGGAGGTGCAGAAGCCGAGCCAATTATTAGAAAGGCATTGGCATTGGGTGGAGACGAAGCCATTCGTATTAATACTGATAGCAGTGATAGTTATTATATAGCAGCACAAATTGCCACCATTGCCAAAGAAGGTGGATATGATCTTATTTTCACTGGTAAAGAAACCATCGATTACAATGGTTCTTCTATCGGGGGAATGATAGCAGAATTAACCGACGCTCCCTATATTTCATTAGCAACAAAATTTGAATTAGCCGGAACAACTGCAACTGTTACCAGAGAAATTGAAGGTGGTGAAGAAGAAGCAGTTGTGGAATTACCTGTTGTTGTAAGTTGCCAGAAAGGAGTTGCAGAACAAAGAATTCCGAACATGCGTGGTATCATGGCTGCAAGAACCAAGCCATTGAAAGTGGTTGAACCAGCAGCGATTGAAGCACTTACAACTGTAGTAAGTTTTGAATTACCTCCAGCAAAAGCAGGTGTGAAATTAGTAGCGCCAGATAATGTTGCGGAGTTGGTTCGTTTACTACACGAAGAAGCCAAAGCCATTTAACTTATAACGCAAAAATCCAAACTGTATCTCATATCTCTTATCTCATAATTAATAACTCATTTATATGTCCGTTTTAATATTCATCGATCACTCAGATGGTCACGTTAAAAAGTCATCTTTAGAAGCGCTTACTTATGGTGCTGATCTAGCCAAACAATTAGGTACAACTGCATCAGGTATTGTACTAGGCAATTTAACAGATGATTTATCTGCTTTAGGAAAATATGGTGTATCAACCATCCATCAAGTTGCCAACGATTCATTGAATAATGTGGATGCACAAGTATATGCTAAAGTATTGGCGGAAGCCGTAACTACTAGCGGTGCAACTGTTTTAGTTTTCTCACATAACCAAACTGGCAAAGCCGTATCTGCAAGAACTGCTGCAAGATTAAAAGCGGGCATAGTAACTGGTGCATGTGCTTTACCAGATACCAGCAATGGATTTACCGTAAAGAAAACCGTGTTCTCTGGAAAAGCTTTTGCCAATATCAGCATCAGTTCTCCCATAAAAGTAATTTCTTTAAATCCGAATGGTTATAAGACCGTTGCTGGAGAAGGTACTGCAAGCGTTAATCCTTTGGCAATTAATGTAGATGCTTCTAAACTAAAAGTAACAGCAGTTAATAAAATTATAGGAGAAATTCCATTAACCGAAGCAGATGTAGTGGTAAGTGGTGGTAGAGGATTAAAAGGACCCGAAAATTGGGGAATTTTATTAGACTTAGCCAAAGAATTAGGCGCCGCTACTGCATGTAGCCGACCTGTTGGTGATGCACATTGGAGACCACACCATGAGCACGTTGGTCAGACCGGTGTTCAAATTGCACCGAACTTATATATTGCTATTGGCATTTCGGGTGCTATTCAACACTTGGCAGGAGTAAACAGAAGTAAAGTGATTGTGGTAATCAATAAAGATCCAGAAGCACCATTCTTTAAAGCAGCTGACTATGGAATAGTTGGGGATGCTTTTGAAATATTACCGCAATTAACAGCAGAGATCAAGAAGATGCGGGCTACTTCATAGAAGATAAAAGATAAAAGATATGAGATACAAGTTATGATATACTAGTTATGATATATTTCTAAAAGGTATCTCTTATCTCTTAATTCATATCTCTTATCTATACTATTAAGCCTCCTTTCTCTCGATAGTCTTCTCTCACAGGAGTAAATACATCTAGTATAAAACAGTCAGTAATGGCTCTTCCGCTATGCTGCACATTAGACGGAATAACAAATACTTGTCCAGGCACTAAATGATGGGGTTCTCCATCAACCGTTAATTCAAACTCCCCCTCCAACACATAAGAAGCTTGAATATGTGGGTGAGCATGCAGTGGCAATATAGCACCAGCAACAGCACGCACATGCGAAAAAGTGGCTGATTCTGTATGAATAAACTGGGCTTCATATCCAGCAATAAGTGGATTTGAGGGTATTTCGTTGATTTGAATTTTGGGCATTTAAAAAAATTGTACTGCAATATGTGGTAAAAAACCCGTTTAATAAAGGAGAAATCTTATTGACAGTGCAAACGGAGGTTTAAGCATCTAAAGATCTGGTTTTTGCTATTGGAAACATGCAATTTTGATGGTTGATTCAACAAAGAGCAGACTCAAGGTATTTGATGTGGTTTTTTGAGTTATTTTCGTGGGTATTATGAAGAAAATTGAATTGGAGATTGCGGCACTTTCTCATAGCATTACCCAAACACACTCCTATGCTGTTGTTTTGGGAGAAATGAATGGTTTGCGCAGGTTACCTATTGTAATTGGTGGATTTGAAGCACAAGCCATTGCAGTAGCCCTAGAGCATATGCAACCAAGCCGCCCCCTCACCCACGATTTGATGAAAAATTTCATGAATGCATTTGGTGTTGAATTACAAGAAATTATTATCACCGATTTACAAGAAGGGATATTTTATTCTAAATTGGTTTGCTTTACCGAAAACAATACAGTTGAAATTGATTCACGCACAAGTGATGCCTTGGCATTAGCAGTTCGTTTTGGTTGCCCAATTTTCACCTACGAACATATTTTAGAAAGCGCCGGTATTTTAATGGAGGATGGAGCACCAAAGAAAAACAGAGGTGAGGCTGTTGGTATCGAAGAAACTGGTTCTGGAAGAGATGATTTAAGCTTATTAAGCATCGAAGAATTGAATACTTTATTAAATGATGTATTAGAATCAGAAGATTATATAAGGGCTATCGCAATCAGAGACGAACTTAACAAAAGAAAATAGTGGTTCAATTTCCCAACTGCAAAATTAATATAGGCTTACACATTGTAAGTAAGCGTGTAGACGGATTTCACAACATAGAAACTATTTTTTACCCTGTTGGATTAAAAGACATATTGGAAATAGTTGTGCGCAACACGCCCAATTCAGTAATACAAAATCAATCACAGATAGAAATCAATGCGCTCAATGAGATTGAATTTTCATCAACAGGCATACCTATTCCCGGAGACGCTGCCAATAACTTATGCATCAAAGCTTATCAGTTATTAAAAAAAGATTTTAGAGATTTACCCGCCATAAAAATGCATTTGCACAAACATATTCCTATGGGCGCAGGATTGGGTGGAGGAAGTGCAGACGGGGCGTTCACATTACTATTATTGAATGAAAAATTTCGGTTGAATTTATCTCAAGAACAGCTGATCAATTATGCTGCTATATTAGGCAGCGATTGCCCTTTCTTTATTTTAAATAAACCTGCTTTTGCCACAGGTAGGGGTGAAATACTCGAATCAATCAATTTGGATTTAAGCCACTATACATTTGTATTGGTTCATCCTGAAATACACGTAAATACCAAATGGGCATTTGAACAGATCCAGCCAAAAACACCTACAAAATCTATTAAAGAAATCATTCAATACCCTATTGAAGAATGGAAAAATCATTTGCAAAATGATTTTGAAGCACCCATCATGCAACAGCATCCTGAAATTGCTGCAATTAAAAAAGCATTGTATGAAGATGGGGCTGTTTATGCCAGTATGAGTGGAAGCGGAAGTTCTGTTGTTGGCATCTATCCACAACATACAAACATCCAAATCAAAAAACAATTGAATTATAGAACGGATCTTATATAGTTAGTATCTTTTGCTGAAAATAACCTGCAATGGAAGTACACCTCTATACACATGATCCCCAAGCATTGCATTTCAAAAAAAATACCATATCAATTAACCATTAATCATGAGCACCAATATTACTATTCTGTTATGCCTTTTTTTGCAGTTTAACGCTGTTGCACAAACAAAAACCAATACTTATCCTTCGCTATTGGAATTGTGCAAAGCCTTAAGATCACTGGAACGAACTTCCCTACCCAATGGAGTGCCCGATTATCGAAAAGAAACCATTGCCAAAATGCAGCAAACATTATTGCAATACAAAACACGGCATTCAAAATTGGACACAACTGGTTGGTCAACGGAACAACGGGTAGATTATATTTTACTGCTTGCCGAAATGAATGCATTAGACTACAATTGCCGTATTTTACAACCATGGGTACGCGACCCTGCTTTTTATGCCATTGTATGGAATGAACAAAGCGACACCCCCGACCATGAAGGACCAAATAGTTTTGCTGCCATTGAATTATGGAATTATGTTTTTCCTCTTTCTGATGCAGACGCATCCAAACTTACATCAGAGCTACAAATTATTCCGTCTTTGTATGAGCAAGCAAGAATAAACCTCACCGGCAATGCAAAAGATTTATGGACTGCAGGCATTGGTAACATCAAAGATCAGGTAACCATCTTAGATGAACTTGCCAATAAAACAACCAGCAACAGTATTGAATTAAAAAACGCTATTATCAATGCAAAAAAAGCAAGTCTTCAACTCATCACATGGCTACAAAAACAATTAGCGTTTAAGAATGGCCCTTCAGGCATTGGGAAAGAAAATTATAACTGGCATTTAAAAAATGTATTGCTTGTTCCGCTTACATGGGAAGATGAAGTGATGCTGCTAAAACGTGAGTTAACAAGAGCTTATGCATCGCTTCAATTAGAACGAGAACGCAACAAGAATTTACCTGAGCTTACTCCTATTGCCAATTCAGCGCAATACAGAATGCAAACAGATGCCTCAGCAACCATGATGATGCGTTTTTTAAAAGAGAAAAAAATTCTTCCAGTAAAAGACTATATGGAGCCGGCGCTTCGAAAGCATTTGGGTGAATTTGTACCAGAGGAAAAAAGAAATTTCTTTGCCAATATCAGCCACCGTGCACCGGCCGTATTGTATTCTCATTCCACCCATTGGTTTGAAGTGGAAGGCCTTACCAAAGAACCTCACACCAGTTTATTACGTCAAAATGCATTGCCCTATAATATGTGGATGATGCGTGATGAAGGATTGGCAACCAGTATGGAAGAAACATTGATGCATGCAGGCATGTGGGATGAAAACCCCAGAGCAAGAGAACTTGTTTGGATTATGCTGGCACAACGTTGTGCTAGAGGATTGGCTTCTTTATATGCACAGGCCAATTTAATTAACTATGAACAATCAAGAAAATTTCAGGTAGATAATACACCCAAAGGATGGACGGGCGATGAAAGTCTAGTGGGCTTTGAACAGCATTTGTATTTGCGCCAGCCAGCTTATGGCACCTGTTATGTAACCGGAAAATATTTGATTGAAAAGCTCATGATGGATATGGGCCGTTTGCAACAAAACAATTTTACGATATACAACTTCTTTGAAAAGTTTTATGCGGCAGGAATTATTCCTGTTTCATTGGTGGGCTGGCAATTAACAGGAAATGATGAAGAGATAAAAAAGTTGTTGAAAAAATAAAACCATAGCTATGCAACGTAGAAAATTCATTAAACAATCTTCACTCACCTTGGCTGGAATAGGTGTATTTGGATCTTTGTTATCGAATAATAGAATCAATGAGATCAATTTAAGTGTTAACGGCAAACGCATTGAAAGCCGCATTTTTGAATTGGCAAAATTTGGTGTAGATGAAAAAGGGCGTGGCTTCAGAGTTGCTTATAGCAAAGGCGATATTGAAGGCCGTGCGTGGTTTATGGAGCTGATGAAAAAAGCTGGCCTCAATCCAAGCATTGATGCTGCAGGCAATATTATTGGTAAGCGCAATGGTAAAAATCCATCACTCAAACCCATTGCATTTGGTTCACATATTGACATGGTGCCCGATGGCGGCAACTACGATGGCACACTCGGTTCAATTGCTGCATTGGAATTAATAGAAACATTGAATGAGAACAATTTTTTAACAGAACATCCTTTAGAAGTCATCATTTTTGGAAATGAAGAGGGCGGCACCATTGGCAGTAAAGCAATGGTAGGTGATATAACAAACGATGGATTAAATCAAAAAAGTCAAATCGGATTAACCATGGCAGATGGCATTAAAGCCATAGGTGGCAATCCAGAAAACATTCAATCCTGCATCCGCAAAAAAGGCGACATCCATGCATGGGTTGAATTACATATTGAGCAAGGAGGCATTTTAGAAAAAGAAAAAATACAAATAGGTGTAGTAGAAGGAATAGTAGGTATTGTGCATTGGGAAGTAACCGTGGAAGGTTTTGCCAATCACGCAGGTGCTACACAAATGAACATGCGGCAAGATGCGCTGCTTGCTGCTTCCAAATTTATTGTTGCAGTAAATGAAGTCATCACCAGTATAAAAGGTACCCAAGTAGGTACAGTTGGGAAAATTGCTGTACAGCCGGGCGCTTACAATGTTATACCTGGTAAAGTTCAGTTAGGCTTAGAAATTCGTGATTTAAATGCTGCAAAAATAGAGCTCCTATTCAAGGAAATTGAAAAGCGTGCAGCAGCCATAGCAGCATCAAGCAAAACAAAAATCAGTTTCGAAAGGCAGGCGAATGAATCGAAACCCGCATTAACAGATAAGGGTCTTCAGCAAATAATTAATTCAACGGCAAAATCACTCGGGTTTACTACCAAGTTGATGCAAAGTGGTGCCGGTCACGACTCTCAACATGTTGCAGATATTGCACCTTCAGCTATGATCTTTATTCCAAGTGTAGGCGGCATCAGTCATTCTCCAAAAGAATTTTCAACTGCAACCGATATGGCCAATGGTGCGAATGTATTGTTGCAAACGATTTTAAAAATTGATAAATTATGAGCCATATGCATTCTTTTTTAGACAAGTAAAAGCTTTTCTGATTGTGGTAACCTATAGCTTTACAATCTAATATACTATATTTAAATTCATTGATTTAGCACTTCCATTAAGGGTTAGTTCAGAAGAAGAAGAAGAACAAGGGTTAGACGCATCTCAACACAATGAAAAGTATGGCAGAACACCTCAGCTAGTTTAGGCAAATCCATTAAAAAATAAATTAAATCCGTCAATTAATTACCCCTGTAACAGCCATTACGTGGTTTTTTTGGCAGGTATTCAACTGTTTTATACCTTGAATGCCTCTAATGAAACAACTTATTCGATTTCTGCAGTTTATATACTCGATCTATGCATTTGCCACTTTTATTCTTGCAATGCTAGTGGTATTTCCTTTTATCATGTTATCAATCCCATTTGGAAAAGTAAGGGGAGGAAACTTGGTATATTTTTTCTGCAAAATTTGGGCAAGGATCTGGTATATAATGATTGGCATTCAACATGGAGAGATTTATGAAACCCCGCACGATCAATCAAAACAATACATTTTTGTTGCCAATCATATTTCGTACATGGATATTCCCCCAATTGTTTTATGCATGCATCAATCATTTAGAGCATTGGGTAAATACGAAATGGTAAAAGTACCCATCTTTGGATGGATCTATAGAGCTGCAGTTGTATTGGTAGATCGAAAAAATGCAGCCGCCAGGGCCAAAAGTATAAGAGCATTAAAAGCTGCAATCAAAAACAATGTGTCCATTTTTATTTTCCCAGAGGGCACTTTTAACGAAACAAAAGGGCCTTTAAAAAATTTTTACGACGGCGCCTTCCGAATTGCCATAGAAACACAAACACCATTAAAGCCTATACTTTTTGTAGACACACTTAAAAGACTTCATTACAGAAGTATTTTTGAATTAACACCAGGCATGAATAGAGCAGTTTACTTAGCAGAAGTTCCGGTAGACGGCCTAACAGTTGCAGATCTACCAACATTAAAACAACATGTTTATCAATTGATGGAAGATGGTTTAAAACGATATATACAATATCCCACCTCTTAACTGTAAATTTGAAAAAATTAGCACTTTGTTTGTAGAAGTTATTATACCACTTGCCTTACCTAAGAATTATACCTGGTCTGTTCCAGATAAATTCAAAGATGCTATTCAACCAGGCATTCGGGTTGAAGTGACACTTAGGAAAAATAAAAAATATGCTGGTATAGTTAAAAAAATACTTAGATCCATACCCGATGGATTTAATCCATCTTCTATTGAAAATGTGTTGGATGAGCTTCCCTTAGTACATGCACAACAATTGCAGTTTTGGGAATGGATTGCCAATTATTATATGTGTAGTGAGGGCGAAGTAATGCAAGCAGCCATTCCTGCCAATCTTAAATTATCCAGCGAAAGCATACTACAGTGGAACGAAGAAAGAAGTTTGGACTTTAGTGATTTAACAGACAATGAATTCATTGTAGCCGAAGCTTTGGAAATAAAAAAAGAGCTTCGTTTAAGTGAGGTTCAGCAATTATTGGATATTAATAATACGTATCCTGTAATAAAAAAATTGATTGAAAAAGGAGTCTGTTTTATTTGGGAAGAGTTAAAAGAAAAATACAAACAAAAAATAACTTCCTATATTTTATTGCACCCTGCTTATCACAGTGAGGAAAAAATAGAATCACTGCTGAACAATTTTGGTAAAGCACCTAAGCAAATGGAGTTGCTATTAGCCTATTTACATTTTAAACAAACGGAGGGCGAAGTAACACAGTCAGCATTGCTGAAAAAAGCCAATGCTTCACTGGCTCAATTAAAAGGGCTTGTAGAAAAAGGGGTATTGATTATTGAGAAAAGAAACACAGACAGGTTGCCGAATCTTTCCAAAGAAATTGCAGTGGATTTTTCTTTATCAACAACACAACAAATTGCTTTGGAAAGCATTAACACCCAACTTGAAAAAAAGTCGGTATGCTTATTACACGGCGTTACGTCCAGCGGCAAAACCCAGATCTATATTAAATTAATTGAGCAACAATTACTTCAAAATAAACAAGTACTTTATCTATTACCAGAAATCGCATTAACAGCACAAATGATTCGTCGATTACAAAAAAGTTTAGGCGGTCATATTGCTATCTATCATTCTAAATTCAATCCCAACGAAAGGGTGGAGATCTGGAATAAAATAAAATCTGGTGAAACCAAAGTTGTGTTGGGCGCTAGATCTGCCCTATTCCTTCCTTTTAAAGAATTAGGTCTCATTATTTGCGATGAAGAACACGATGCATCTTATAAACAACAAGACCCTGCACCAAGATACCATTGCAGAGATGCTGCTATCTACTACGCTTCTTTATTCAATGCCAAAGTTTTATTAGGGAGTGCCACTCCTTCTATAGAAAGTTATTACAACGCACAGCAAGAAAAATATGGATTGGTCACACTTACTGAACGGTTTGGAGATGTTGCAATGCCAGCTATAGAATTAATAGATCTCAAAAAAACATCTTTGGCCAACAAAACAAAAAGTCCATTATCACCACAATTGCTCTCTTCTATTGATGAAACCCTGAAAGCAAAAAAACAAATTATTTTATTTCAGAACAGACGAGGTTATTCGCCATACATGATTTGCGATACTTGTGGCTGGATTCCTCATTGCCAGCATTGCGATGTTACCCTCACCTTTCATAAAGCAAAAAATAAGTTGAGTTGCCATTACTGTGGAACAACTTATCCAGTAATTCAAACATGTGCAGCATGTGGAAGTCATCATTTTATTCAAAAGAATTTTGGGACCGAAAAAATTGAAGAACTGGTGGCAGAATCCTTTCCGGATGCAAAAATTGCCAGAATGGATTATGATAGCGTAAAAGGAAAACATGACCACGATACCTTGATTCATTTATTTGAACAACACAGAATTGATATTTTAGTAGGCACCCAAATGGTAGTGAAAGGATTGGATTTTGAAAATGTTAGTCTGGTAGGAATAATCGATGCAGATGGTATTTTAAATTTTACAGACTTTAGGGTAAATGAAAGGGCTTATCAATTGATGGAACAAGTAAGTGGCCGATCTGGGAGAAAAGATGGCAATGGAAAAGTAATGGTTCAGGTAAGCAATATCCATCATCCGGTTTTACAATTTGTGAAAGAACACAATTACAAGGACTTGTTTCAATTTGAAATTGATAATAGAAAACATTTTGACTATCCACCATTTACAAGATTGATTCAAGTAACGTTTAAGCACAAGGAAAAACATATTGCCGAAGAAGCTGCCAACATATTTACACAGGGTCTTAAAAATCCCTACGGCTTAATGATCAATGGCCCTTCGCAACCAATTGTTGATAGGGTTAGAAACCAATACCTATGGGAGATATTAATCAAATTGCCCAAAGACGCTGCCTATTTATTACAATGCAAAAAAGCGATCCATCAACAAATGGTGATTGTTCAAAGCAATAAAAGATACAGATCAGTTCATATTATTCCAAACATTGATCCTGTTTATTAGATAGACATGAAAATTGAGCAAAATCATTCATTACAACCATACAATAGTTTTGGTATTGAAATATCATCCAGGTATTTCTCCTCTTTTAGTTCAATTGAATCCTTAGAAGAAATTATAGCACATCAACAAAAATCATCAGATCCGTTACTGGTTTTAGGTGGCGGCAGCAATATATTATTTACCAAAAACTTTGATGGCTGGGTAATTAAAAATGATTTAAAAGGCATTGAAGTAATTAATAGGGACAACAATTTTATTTATGTAAAAGCCATGGCTGGAGAGAATTGGCACCAATTGGTTTTACATTGTGTTGAAAATGGATATGCCGGAATGGAGAACCTTAGCTTAATACCCGGCAATGTTGGCGCCTCCCCTATGCAAAATATTGGCGCATATGGAGTAGAATTAAAAGATGTTTTTTATGAATTAGAAGCGTATCATATTGCTGATAAAAAAATAGTTCGTTTTAATAATAAAGATTGTGCATTTGGTTATAGAGAAAGTGTTTTTAAACGAGCACTTAAAAATCAATACATTATTTTGAGTGTTACTTATCAATTAAGAAAAGAACCAGTCTACAATACCAGTTATGGTGCAATTGAGCAAGAATTAGCAGCAATGAAAATTAGCACCCTCTCTATCAAAGCCATTTCAGATGCAGTGATTAATATCAGAAGCAGCAAGTTACCTGATCCCAAAAAAATAGGCAATGCTGGAAGTTTTTTCAAAAATCCGGTAATACCTACCAAGCAATTTGATCTGCTAAAAAAATCATTCCCTGAATTGCCAGGATATACTAATAATGAAGATGTCAAACTGCCTGCAGGATGGTTGATTGAACGTGCTGGCTGGAAAGGCTTTAGAAATGGTGATGCAGGTTGCTATGATAAACAAGCATTGGTATTGGTTAATTATGGAAAAGCATCTGGAGCAGAAATTTATGAACTGTCTTCAAAAATCATCCACTCCGTTCAAGAAAAATTTAGGATTACGCTAGAACGTGAAGTGAATATTATTTAAGTCTACTTTTTATTCGTTATTATTTCTATTTGTGGAGAAGCTTATAACACTATTTGATGTAATTTTTTCAAAACAGATTGATGAGGGTTTCCAACACTATTTGATGCGGAGGTTCCAAATCTTCGCTGCAACTCAATGCCTACAATTTACTTCACTCGGCTGCAATGAAAGAACTCGCCCCGATAAATCGGGGCTCAAACAGCTTTCATTGCTTACGCCTCATTTGTAAATTGCTTAACGGCATTGCCTTGAGGCTTGATTTGAAATCCTGCTCATCAAATGCATTGAATTATAGCATAGATTTTTATATGTTACGAAGAATTAGAACTTCTACATAACAACTATTGTATAATATCTTCAATAGAAACTTTAGTTGCATCATACCACTTGATTGCAGTATCTTTTTTAAACCAGGTCATTTGACGTTTGGCGTATTGACGTGTATGAACTTTTATTTGCTGAATGGCCTCATCCAATGAAATTTTGCCATCGATAAAATCAAACAACTCTTTATAGCCAACAGTTTGCAATGCAGCTTTTTCTCTATACCCGATTACAGATTGAACTTCATTCAGCAATCCTGCTTTCATCATTAGATCTACTCGTTGATTAATTCTAACAGTTAATTGATCCAATGGCATTTCTAAACCAATCTTTATGATTTCGAAATCCCTTTGTTTTTTTTCTGCAGTTCTAAAATGGGTAATCGATTGGCCAGTAGCCAATAAAACTTCAAGGGCCCTCATCAATCTTTGAGGATTTTGCTGTTCGGCAACCGCCCAAAAAGCAGGGTCTTTATGTTTTAATTCTGTTTGTAACCAAATAAGTCCTTTTGCATTGTATTCCTGTATGATTGTTGCCCTGATTTCAGCAGGGATGACTGGCATGGGATCGATCCCTTCACAAAATGCCTTGATATACAAGCCAGTTCCACCTACCATTACCAACGAATTATGTTCTTGAAAAAGTTGATGGGCTTTTTCTAGCGCGTACTTTTCAAAATAACCAGCATTGATATCTTCGGCTACTGAGTTTGTAGCAATAAAATGATGGGTAATGGTATTTAACTCTTCAATGGATGGCCTTGCAACGCCGATGGAGAGCTCTTTAAAACATTGCCGAGAATCAGCAGATATAATTTCGGTTCCCAAAGATTGGGCAAGTTCAATTGCAAAACTGGTTTTGCCAATGGCAGTTGGGCCAACTACAACATACAGTTTTTTTAACTCGCTATTCTTCAAAATCTGCATTTTGTTCATCAGCGCCATCTGATTCTTGAGCATCGTCTTCATCTGCAACTGAATCACTTGAATCTTCATCCAAATCACTTTCAGATGCCTCTCCTTCTTCACCAAAACCTTCCATTGTTTCTGTTAAATCATACTTCTCTTCAATATCTGCAAACTTATCTCCTAATAAACTTTTAGTACCGTATTGCTGAGGCCCTATTCCTTCTGATCTTGAAACTGAGGGATATTCGGTTTTAGCTTTTTCTTCTTTGCTTACATTAATTAATTCTACCAAAAATGTCCAATGCTTAACAAAATCATACTCATATACAAATTTCTGATTCGTGTCTTGAATTTCAGATCCAATTAATGTAGTAGCCATGATTAATGGCTCTGCTTTGTAAGACTTGTCGTATTTCTCAAAACTAATTTCCCTTCCCTGCTGCCAATTGTCATTGCTCCTGAAAAATGTAGCAGCATGCTTCGAATCAAATTCAAATGATTTAAGTATAGCAAAATGCAGGTCTTGAAATGTTTGGGTATGCTTAATTACAATATCTCGATAAACAGCATCATCTTCTTCTAAATAAATTCTAAATTTTAAAATAGCCATTCAATCCGGTATTTAAGGGTTGGAGTGCAAATTAGTGATTATTTAATGGGTTTTAGGTTCAGTTCTTCCCCTTTTTCTAACATATACTGATAAGCTGCTTCGTAATTATTTGGAATCAATCCATCTAATATTGCTTCTCGAATGGCATCTTTTATTATCCCAACATTTTTCCCAGGATTCAGTCCAAAAACTTCCATCACCAATTCACCGGTAATGGGTGGTTGCCAATTTCTGAGTCTATCAGATTCTTCAACCTGTTGCATTTTAGCTTTTACCAACTCAAAATTTTGAAGAAAACGCTTTACTTTCTGTTTGTTTTTACTGGTAATATCCGCAGCGCAAAGCAGCATTAAATCATCAATTTCATTACCAGCATCAAAAAGCAACCTTCTGATTGCACTATCCGTAATGTTGTCTTTTGTTAAACTGATCGGTCGCAAATGCAACAATACCAATTTCTGAACATATTTCATTGGCTCATGCAAAGGCAATTTTAATTGCGCAAAAATTTTAGGAACCATCCTTGCTCCAACAACTTCATGACCATGAAAAGTCCAGCCATGACCTTCTTCAAATTTTTTAGTAGGCGGCTTGCCTATATCATGTAATAATGCAGCCCATCTTAACCAAATAGAATTGGTATTCATAGAAATATTATCCAGCACTTGAAGTGTATGGTAAAAATTGTCTTTATGCCCTAACCCATCTATATAAACCGCTCCATGCAAATCTACCATTTGTGGAAAAATCACTTTTAGAAGGCCTGACTTATACAACAAATCCCAGCCATATGAAGGCTTATCACAGAGCATGATTTTATTGAGTTCATCCGTAATTCTCTCCTGTGAAACAATTTTAATTCGATGTAAATTTTGGGTAATTGCTAAAAAAGTAGATGCTTCAATTTCAAAACCCAATTGAGCAGCAAAGCGAATTGCTCTTAACATTCTTAACGGATCATCACTAAAAGTTGCTTTAGGTTCTAATGGTGTTTTAATTACTTTATTTTGGATAGCTTCTACACCCTCAAAAGGATCTATCAAAGCGCCAAAATTCCCCTCATTCAGGCTTATGGCCAAAGCATTCATGGTAAAATCCCTTCTGTTTTGATCATCCTCAATTGTACCAATTTCAACTTCAGGTTTTCTGCTATTTTGCTGATAGCTTTCTTTTCTTGCTCCTACAAATTCTATATCAAATTCTCCAAACTTGATTTGCGAGGTTCCAAAATTTTTAAAAAATGTAACAATGGGTTTTGGGTGTAAAGTTTCCGCAAAAGCATTGGCTAATTCAATACCATCTCCAATGCAAACAATATCAATATCTTTTACAGAGCGCCCAATTATTTTATCCCTTACAAAGCCTCCAATTAAATAACAGGGCATTCCTAATTTATTAGAAATAGCTGCAATTTGTTTAAATATCTCCAACTCTATATGACTCAATTCAATGTCCATTCTTGCAAATGTAGGGCTGTTTATTTTAGCAGTTGATACTACTTAATAATTGTTCGGTTTGTACTGTATTGGCGCAGTTAAAATGACCTAATGGGCACTGCATTTTCCCGTGTAGGCCACAAGGCCTGCAGGGCATCAGTTGTTTGGTTTCTACAATTGTTTTAACAGAAGATAGTGGCCCATATCCAAATGCAGGAATGGTAGAGCAATAAACCACTGTAACAGGTGCATTCATTGCAGAACAAAAATGCATTGGAGCAGAATCATTTACATAATTCATTTTGGCTTTTTTCATTAAAGCAGCCGATTGAAGAAAGCTACACTTTCCTGCAAGATTGCTAATATGTTGATTATTGGATGCTTGCAAAATTGTTTCACAAGTATCAAAATCAGTTTGGGCACCTAATAAATAAATATGGAAGTTGTTGGGAATTTGGTTTAATAAGTCCACCCATTTTTCTTTGGGGAATTGTTTGGTAAACCAAACGGAAGTAGGTGCAATACAGATATAGTTTTTTCCCTGAAATTGCTCAACAAATTGATCATCAGCTTTCGATGGATAAATTACTGGCAAACACATTTTTAATTTACCAATTGATTCGAGCAATTGGTGATTTCTTTCTATTTCATGCCCTCCGCTTCCGTCAATGAGCATTGAATGTTTTACCGACTCACTAAAAAATAAATGGAAAGGATTTTTATTGAATCCAATTGTTTTTTTTGCGCCAGAAAAAGCAGTTAAAAAACCAGTTGCAGCATACCTTTGTAAGTTGACTACTAGGCTGTATTGATTTTTTCTAATGGATGCCAATAATTGAATTAAATGCTTGTATTTATTGGATTTTTTGTTCCAAACCAGCACCTCATTTATATATGGATGCTCATTAAACAAAGATTCATTGCCTTTTCTTAGCGCAATATCAAGCTGTGCAGCAGGAAAATGATGATGCAAAGTTTCTAGAACAGCAGTTGCTAAAACTACATCTCCAATAAAAGCGGTTTGAATAACCAAAATGCGCTGCATTTGGCAAAATTACAACTCTATCGCTATTTTACTCGTATTCTAATTCATTGCTGAAAAATTCCCAATCAAATAATAAAATACTGGCATTGATAGAATCAATCATGATTTGATCTGTTTGGGTTAAAATGAGTTTAAATGTGTTCATTGGGCAAACTGTATTTTGAATTACCAGTATATAACGCATAAAGGTTGAGAATTGTTGAACGCTGAGTAAAATTTAGTATATCCTAATTCAACAAATTGATAAACAAAGCATTAAGGTATTTGCTATGTTTGCAAAAAAATAAAGATGCTACATCAACTTATAACAGCAGCTTGGGCCGATAGAAGCTTACTGAAAGATGAGAAACACCTCAATGCA
>Ga0164293_10000579_pt1 | contig 29296 bp, 21 predicted proteins | sample GEODES118metaG_FD_111487 | JGI IMG/M metagenome (GOLD analysis project Ga0164293, IMG submission 111487) | Eutrophic lake water microbial communities from Lake Mendota, Wisconsin, USA - GEODES118 metaG | ecosystem: Environmental > Aquatic > Freshwater > Lake | place: USA: Lake Mendota...
AGCCGCCTCCTGATGGGGAGCGGCAGGTTTGAGTCGTTTGAATTAATGGCAGCTGCGGTCGCGGCCAGTGCCGCCGAAGTAGTCACCTTTGCGGTTCGCCGCGAACGGCTGTACGACAGCTCCGGTCGGAATCTGCTTGACTTTCTTGACCTCCAGAATCTGAAACTGCTGCCCAACACTTCAGGGGCGTACGATGCGGCCGCAGCGGTGCGATTGGCTCGCATGGGGAGAGAGATTCTGCGCAGTCTCGAAGTGCCCGTTGACAATTGGGTCAAATTGGAGGTGTTGGGAGACAGTCGAACTCTGTTACCCGACCCGATCGAGACGTTACGTGCAACCGAACTCTTGGTCGCGGATGGCTTTGAAGTTCTGTGTTACACCAGTGACGACCCGATCCTGGCACGCAGATTGAAGGCAGCCGGGGCAGTCAGCGTGATGCCGGCGGGGAGTCCGATCGGCTCGGGATTGGGAGTGCTTAATCCCCATAACCTGCAGACGATCGTCGCAGACCTGAAGGCCACGGATCCTGACTTTCCGGTGATCGTGGATGCCGGAATTGGAACGGCCAGCGACGCGGCCTTGGCCTTGGAGTTGGGGGCCGATGCGGTGCTGTTGAACTCAGCGGTTGCGCGGGCCGGAGACCCGGTCAAAATGGCTTGGGCGATGCGGCTGGCGGTTGAGGCGGGAATTGCCGCCCGTGCAGCGGGCCGGATGGGGAAATCCAGGTTTGCATCCGCTTCAAGTCCGGAAATCGGGCTTTTGACCTCCCCGGTCGGGGTGGTGTCACGGATTTCAGAGGGGCTGGGGAAAGTTAAGGATAATTAGCATAAAACCCTACCAACTCCACCAGATTAACTAATTGACCCGACCGGCAGTCCCATTCATAATATCGCCTGTGAGCGCGGGGCTGTTTTTGATAGCAGTCAACTCGTTCTTCGGCCGCTGATCCCGGTCGCCCTCCCATCTCATTGCAATGCAACAAGGACTACATCGATGAAAAACACCATGGGTTACGCGCGATTCGCGTTCTACGTGTTGGCTTTGCCACTGTTGGCAACCGCCGCCGTTTCTGCGCACCAGTTTTTGCTGGACAACACTCCGATCAAGACTGCGGGGCCAAGTGTTGTCTCGCGAGCAGTATCAGGATTGACCGGTTCATTCCGCAATCACACGCTGGCTGTTGACGAACAAGGCACGGTCAAGGGCCGCGTCAATGTAGTCAATCGCGATTTCTCAGTCAGCGGACTTTCCGCTTTGCGAGTTTGTTTGGTTCGCGATGGCAAGATTGCCCATGTCGTTGATACCAACTCGCTCGGTCAATTCGAATTCTCCGGTGTTGAAGAAGGTGTGTACTCTTTTGTTGCAACAGGCAAAGATGGTTTTGCCGCTTGCGGTGTCAAGGTTGCCCAAGGCGTCGGTGCCAACACGATGGAAGTTGCTGTGGTCAATCCGGACTTCAAGCAAGTTCGGGAAATCTTTGATGCGACCCCAGCCACCGATGTTTCGCTTGCCAGCGCCGGAACCGAACAGCCAACTCGCATCGACGGCAATAATCGGGTTGCAACCAGCAATGGCAACTTGGTCGGCAAGCTGTTTGATTTTGTTTCGGGAGCAGTTTCTGCCGAAACCAAGACGTACTTGCTGAAGAACAATCAACGAATTGCTGAAGCCACTGTGGATGCTTTCGGACAATTCAATTTTGCCGGCGTCGAGCCGGGTGTTTACGAATTTGTGGCTGCCGGCCCGACTGGCTACGCTGCTGTCAGCTTCGAAGCTGTTGCACAAGAAGCCGTCGCACAAGAAGCCGTCCCCCAAGTTGCCGATGGTGTAGTTGAGGGCTCGGTTGTAGAAGAAGGACTTGCTGCACCGGCTCAGCAATTGGACGTTCCAATGACTGCTGCTGGTGACCATGTGGTTGTTGGTGAGCAGCTGAACACCGCGTGCGACGCGTGCACCTCGGGCGCACCTGCTGTGGACGCTTACGCGGGCCCGATGGTCGGAAATGACATCGCTTGTGGGGCTGCTGCCGGTGGTTGCTGCGGAGCAACCGGTGATTGGGGTGGCGGTTGTGGTGGCGGTGGCGGTGGTGGTGGCTACGGCGGCCTTGGCGGCTTGGCTGGACTCGGCCGCTTGGCAATCTTGGGTTGGATTCTGACTGAGTTGTTTGACAACGTCGATTGGGACGACGACGAACCTGCACCCGTTTCGCCGGCCACTTAATTGAAGTGGCTGGGATTGAGCCAGCCGCCGAGCATTGCAAATGGATCAACGACGCCGTGGGGTCAAAACTGACTCCACGGCGTCTTTTTTTGCGCCAGGGTGGTAGGGATTCTTGGTAAGGAAGGGGGCGCGAGTTCCTTGCTTCGCTGATTCTCGTCTCAGTCCCGTTGTGAGTTTGGGACTCAGTTGGGAGCGGGTCATGAAACGCGAACATCAGAGCCAAAAATGGAGGGCTCTGTCTGATATGGGATTCCGGGCGTGCGCCGCTGCATGGCTGCGGATTGAGGGCACTAACTGGGGCGTATTTCTGAACGGAGCGATAACGCGTCCGGCGGACCGCCACAAACCTTATTTTTAATGCCGAGGCGGTAAGCATTCACAGTTGGGGCCGGAGAACGCAGGTGCTTGTCATTGGGCGGCACTCGACGGACAGGCGGCTATCTACCCGCAGAGTCGGGCGAGAAACGCGACTAGGTCAGCGGGGAAGTTTGACCAGTGCGCGGAGCGGAACGTAGTACTTCAGGTACCGTGAGCCATCTGAATAGGCTTGGCCTTGCGGATGGGGAACGAGCACCGTGGCCCGTTTGTGAATGCGATTGATTGTTCCGGCCAGCTGACGGCCATCGAAAGAAAAGCAGACCTGGTCGCCGGGGCGAAGGTTGTGTTGCACTGCGGCGGCTTCCCGATTGGTCAGCAAGTGGTGTTTGGAAGCACGATGACCAAAGACTCGTTGGGCGATGCTTTTGAACCGGTTTTGGGCGCAGCTCGAATCTTTCCAGACAAGCATCTCGGAGAGGTGCAGCAGTTCGTGTTCCATGATGCGGCAGAGCCCTTCCCGCATGTCATGGCAGGTGACGCCGCAAACGGTGGCCTGCTCCCGGGTGGCCCAGGTTTGAGCGAGCAGCTGGGCGGCGATTGCAATTTGAAAGGTGCCCTGTCCGGTCCTGGGCTGGAAACGCGAGGTGGTGCAGCCGCCGGTGCTCGTCATCCGCTTGGAAATGCGAAAAGAGAGTGAGTGTTTGCCCGTGTTGATTGCCTCGGCGATGCTGGAGTCGAGAAAATGCCGGTCAATTGCCCGGTACAGAATCGCCAGCTCAGGCTCGCCGAGCCGCCTGAAATTCGCCTCTCTGAGGTTGATACTGGAACTGCTCAGGTCGCCAAGTACTTGCTGGAAGCGACGTTTGCGTTCTTCTTCCGCGAGGTTTCGGGTGATCAGCAGATGGGAAAGGCGAGTTGGCACGGTGCGCAAATCAAATCTGGGTTGAGCGAAGTTATGGTGGTCGCGGAAACAAAGCTCTCACGCAGCCCAGATTAGTCCAAAAGGCAGTGTTTTGGCGAGGTCAGCTGTGGATTCCGTCCCAAGAAAGGTGCTGGGAAAGGACTCTCAGGAATTGTGCCAGCGGCCACGCTTACTGCAGGGGGGGCTGGCGAGTTGGCGCGGGTAGCCAGCCGCGACCTCGTTACCGGCTGGATTGCTGGTCGATTTCAGAGGTGGTAGTAATTAAGGGGGGTGTATTATGCCTTTTTAGTTGCTTTTTTTTGGAAACTTTTTGGGGCGGTGAAAAGGGGGGCTGAAAGCTGTTTTCAGGCCTCTGGAAGTCGAGAGACGGGTGGGGCAAAATCCTCCGGTTTTGCGAAAAAAATGGAGCGATTTCCCGTAAAAGTCGATGAGAGTGCAAGCACTAAATATTGTGTTGACAAAGCACTTGGCATCGATATATTGGGCTCCCGCCCCTCAAGGCAGGGTGAAGGGACCTTCATCAGACCGGGGTTCCACGGCGAGCCAAGTTTGGCTCGAAATGGAACCGTTTTGGTGGGGTATTCGAAGGGCGTTTGGGCACCTCGAAAATGACTGGACTTGGCCGGCAACAAGGAAACGGCCGGTAGCCCGGTGCATGCGGTGTTTGAGCGAAGGAGTTGCTTCGGATAGGCCCCTTGAATGGAGGGGTTTGCTGCGGTCGGCAGCTTGAGGAGACGTTTCGCGGACTAAAAACTGTGAAACCGGATACAGGAAGCGAAAACCAAGGATTGAAATCCGAGCTTGGCGTTCTGGGAAACGCAGGTTGATTTGAGGAGGTTGATTGGCAGGGAGGCTTGAGTCGTTCGACGGCCCTGTCGTCTAAATCTTTCATCTTGGACCATACGTGTCATGCCAGTAGCCGAGAAAGCGGTCGTTGAACTTAGGCTCAACTTTGCCTGCCAGATTCATGTTGGCTGAAAGCAATGTTGAACTGGAGAAGTGACGAACCGCGAGCGAGGTTTCTGTCTGAGGGGCTGACGCTGGCTGGCCGAACGGGTTTCGGTCGGTTGCCGCCAAACTGTTTTTCGTGTCGTGCTGTTTTGGTTGCGGTGCTGTTTTAATCGCCAGTGCCGTGTGGAATGCCAACGCTGTTTTCGGTGTTGGAAGTCGCCTGTCAAAACGAATGCCGGCTGAAACGGTTGCTTGCAGGGTATTTGGTTTCCAGGAATTCGGTTTCCGGGTTTGCAGTTTTCGGCGGGGCATTTCGACTGGGCTTTCCGGCCGGTGCCTATCGGCCGGGGCTTTTTTGTTCGGTGCGAACGGTCTGCGTTTGAACTGGTTGTTTAGGGCGATGTAGCGGGTTTTGCGCTCAATTGAAAAAAAGGTGGATGTCGAATGGATCACACGAGAGACAGCAAGATTCAGGATGAGGCCAACTGTGACGTTGCCGGGAACTCGGGAATTCCGAGTGGTTCCCTGATCGGAGTCGATTTGGTGGTGCGAAAACGGGACGGTCGGGTGGTTCCGTTTGATCAGGGTCTGATACTTCGTGCAATGGCCAAGGCTTTCTGCGCTGATCGCGGTTTGGCTGAGGTTGCTCAATTGGATGATGCCCTGCTGCAGAAGATCGAGATGATGACCCAAGAGGTCGTCTCTTCAGTCGATCAATCGGGCCGTCAGGGAAATGTGGTGGGGGTCGAACAGGTTCAGGATTGGGTTGAAAATGAGTTGATGCGGAACGAGTTTTTCTCGGTCGCCCGCCGCTACATTCTGTACCGCGCTGAGCACGCCAAAATTCGGCAACTTCGGGCCGAAGAGCGAATGGAAAGTGGCGAGCCATTCCCGGCGATCATGGTTTCAACCGATGGTCGGCTGGAAGGACTTGATTTCGAGCGTCTGCGCCGGCAGGTCGATACGGCCTGTGAAGGGTTGAGCGTGGCAGTCGAAGCGCCGCTGCTTTTTGAAGAGGTAGAAAAGCAGTTTTTCAACGGCATCACGACGAAGGAAATCAGTCGGGCAATGGTTTTGGCGGCCCGGGCCAAAATTGAAGAAGATCCTTCGTACGATCGAGTCGCCTGCCGCTTGATCCTGAACATCATTTATCGGGAGTCGCTCGACAAGTCAGCCAACGAGAATCATGTCGCCGAACGATATCGGGAGAAGTTTGCCAGCTATGTGGAGCAGGGGATTGCCGCCGAGCGTTTGACTCCTGATTTGCGGAACTTTGATTTGGCCCATTTGGCCGACGCTATCGTGCCAGAGCGGGACGAGTTGTTCCCCTACCTTGGCCTGCAGACAATTTATGATCGGTACTTGCTCCATATCGACGGGCGGCGGTTTGAAGCGCCCCAGTACTTCTGGATGCGAGTCGCCATGGGCTTGGCCTTGAACGAGGGGGAGCAAAAGACCTCCCGGGCGATTGAATTTTACAACCTGCTTTCGAGTTTCCGCTTCACTTCGGCCACGCCGACTTTGTTCAATTCAGGCACGCTGCACCCGCAGTTGAGTTCCTGCTATTTGAGCACGGTGCAGGACGATTTGGACAGCATTTTCAAGCAGATTGCCGATAACGCCAAGCTGTCCAAGTGGGCCGGCGGTTTGGGCAATGACTGGACCAACATCCGCGCGACCAACTCGCACATCAAGGGTACGAACGGTCAAAGCCAAGGGGTCATTCCTTTCCTCAAGGTCGTCAGCGATACCGCGGTGGCCGTCAACCAAGGTGGCAAGCGGAAGGGCGCGGTTTGCTCTTACCTGGAATCATGGCACTTGGATGTCGAGGAGTTTCTCGACCTCCGGAAGAACACCGGTGACGATCGCCGTCGGACACATGACATGCATACGGCGAACTGGATTCCCGACCTGTTCATGAAGCGGGTTGTGGAGGGTGGTCCTTGGACCCTGTTCAGTCCTGACGAAGTTCCGGACCTGCATGATTTGTTCGGGCAGGCTTTTGAACAGCGTTACAAGTTCTACGAAGCCGAGGCAGAAGCGGGCCGAATCAAGCTGTTCCGCACACTTGAGGCCCGGGATTTGTGGCGGAAGATGTTGACGCGGGTGTTTGAAACCGGGCATCCCTGGATCACTTTCAAGGACCCATCCAATATCCGCTCTCCGCAGGATCACTGTGGCGTTGTGCACAGCAGCAATCTCTGCACCGAGATTTTGCTGAACACCTCGGCTGACGAAACGGCGGTTTGCAACTTGGGCTCGATCAATATGCTCAACCACGTCAAAGGTGGGCAGCTCGATTTGGAGAAGCTCGAAGAAACCGTGCGGACTGCGGTGCGGATGCTCGACAACGTGATCGACATCAACTTCTATCCAACTGCCGAGGCCCGCAACTCCAATCTTCGCCACCGTCCGGTAGGAATGGGTTTGATGGGTTTCCAGGATGCCTTGGCAGCCTGTGGCATCAGTTACGCCAGCGAAGCTGCGGTGGAATTCGCCGACCGCAGCATGGAGGCGATCTCGTACTTCGCGATTCTGGCCTCCAGCGAATTGGCCAAGGAGCGCGGTACGTATTCCAGCTATCGCGGCTCCAAGTGGGATCGAGGACTGCTGCCGATTGATACCGTTCGATTGCTTGAGCAGGAGCGGGGCATGTCGGTTGCGATGGACACTTCCGCCTCGCTGGACTGGAATCCGGTCCGCGAACACGTTCGCCAGCATGGGATGCGAAACAGCAACGTGATGGCGATTGCTCCGACGGCCACCATCTCAACGATCATTGGTGTGACTCAATCGATCGAGCCGATGTACAAGCACTTGTTCGTCAAGAGCAACCTGTCCGGCGAGTTCGTGCAGCTGAACATCAACCTTGTCACCGAATTGAAGGAACGGGGATTGTGGTGCAAGGATCTGCTGGAAGCGATCAAATACTTTGATGGCGTTCTCGGTGAGATTCCGGGTTTGCCGCAAGATATCAAGGATCGGTATGCGACTTCGTTTGAGATTGAGCCAAAATGGTTGATCGAATGTGCCAGCCGTCGCCAGAAATGGATCGACATGGGCCAGTCGCTCAACCTGTACCTGGCTCAGCCCAGCGGGCGCCGGTTGGACGACATGTTCCAGTTGGCTTGGCGTGCCGGTTTGAAGACGACTTACTACCTCCGGACTTTGGGGGCCACCAATGTAGAGAAGTCGACGGTTGACATCAACAAATTCGGGGTCCAGCCACGGTGGATGAAAAACCGTAGCGCCTCGGGTGATGTGACAATCAGCCGGTCTTCTGATTTGCCGGCTTCTCAGGTCAAGGCCTGCAGTTTGGATGACCCGACCTGTGAAGCGTGCCAATAATTGTTTGTCCGCGTTGTCAGCCAATGGCGTGTGGAGTTGAGAGAGCAGACTCGCTGGCGAGTCAGCCTGCAGGTTTGCACTCTCGAGGAATCCGCCGCCGACGATACAGCGAGCCCGGGAAACCGGGTTCGCGATTTTTGTCTGGTGGGTCACTGTCTCTGAATTGCGATTGGCTGAACGATCTTTTTCCCACGCTGTAACAAGCCAGGATTTTTGCCGAGTCACGCGGTGACTCGGCAGTCCGGTTTTCGGTTATGCTTCCGCGGAAGTGCGACCGCCAACCGCCGGATTCTTTTTCCGGTTGCCCGCGCAGAACGCCAAAGACTGGCGGCTTGCGAGCGCGACACTCGGCCTTCGTTGGCCCCTGTTTTTTTGCCTCAGACAACTTCCGAATTTATTCGCCTTTTCTTCGATGGAGCGAGCCATGTCTCTCGATGTTCAAGATCGACCCAGTATTCAGGACCGCATCAGTACCATGGGCAAGTCCTCTCGGATCAATGCCAAGGAAAAACGCCTGATCAGTTGCCACCAAGTCGATGTCAATCAGTTGATGCCACTGAAGTACAAATGGGCTTGGGAGCACTACATCAACGGCTGTGCCAACCACTGGATGCCAACCGAAGTCCCGATGAACAAGGACATCGAAATCTGGCGATCCAATCAACTGACGGCTGACGAGCGAACGGTCATCATGCGGAACCTCGGGTTCTTTGCCACGGCCGAAAGCCTCGTTGGAAACAACCTCGTCTTGGCGATCTTCAAGCATGTCACCAACGCCGAATGCCGTCAGTATTTGCTGCGGCAAGCCTTCGAGGAGGCCGTGCACACGCACACTTTTCTGTATGTTGTCGAAAGCCTCGGCTTGGACGAAGGCGAAATTTTCAACATGTATCGGGAAGTGCCCGCGATTGCCCGCAAAGATGCCTTCGAGATGGAATTGACCAAGGAGGTTCTCGATCCCGATTTCACGACGGATAGCTTCGAGGGCAAGCAGGCCTTCCTCAAGAACCTGATTGGGTATTACCTGATCATGGAAGGTGTGTTTTTCTATACCGGCTTCGTGATGATTCTTTCCTTCCATCGCCGCAATCTGATGAAGGGAATTGGCGAACAGTTCCAGTACATCTTGCGGGACGAATCGATTCATCTCAACTTCGGCATTGACTTGATCAACGGCATCAAGCAGGAGAATCCGGAAATCTGGACTCCTGAATTCCAGCAACTGATGGTCGATCGGGTTCGCGAGGCAGTGGAATTGGAAATCGCCTACGCCCAAGACTGTTTGCCCAACGGCGTTTTGGGGCTCAATGCGGGACTCTTCCGCGAATATGTACAGCACATTGCTGACCGTCGCCTCGAGCGTATCGGATTGCCTGTTCAATACAGCAGTTCCAATCCATTCCCCTGGATGAGCGAGACGATGGACCTTTCCAAGGAGAAGAACTTCTTCGAAACCCGAGTCACGGAATACCAAACCGGTGGAACGTTGAACTGGGACTAAGTGAGCTGAGACAAAGTAAGCGGGTGCCAAGCCTTTCAGCCTCCCAAAATCAGGGGGGGAGGCTTGAGGCTGCTTGCCGATGTCGCGGACTGAATGTCCAGTGAAACAACCTGAATATCCAGAAGGCCTGATGGGCGAAAGCCAATCAGGCCTTTTCTTTTGCGCTCACCGACGGCTCGGCTGTTTTGCTGGTTATTCCAGTTGCAGCAATGAGGATGTAACGGCGATAGGGAATATTCCCGATAGCCTTGCGGCGCTTGTCCGGTTGGGAGTTGGGAGTTGTTAACTTTGGCCACGGGAGAGGCAAATCCCCGAAAATACCGAGAGATGAGCGTGGATTTTGACCTAACCTGTCTCGGAGGGTTGGGCTTTGGCGACGCCCGAACCGCGACGATGCCCACCCGAATTCGTCAACCCAAAGCAATCGGTCCTGTGGCACCCCGGAACCGAGTCGCGGTCTGTCACAACTCATCCGTCAGCCGCATTGTTTTTCCAGATGCCCTGACGGACCTACAATGTTCCCGAGTTCAAGTTATGTCACTCCTCATGACCGAAGCCGTGCCGCCATCGGGTTGTTTCCCATCGCTGGATGAAGTGCTCACTCGTTTGGCCAGTTGCGAAGGACTGGTGCACGAGGAGTTACAACGATACCAGTCGCTTGAATGCGCGGCAGAGACTGGGGCTCAGCAAGGCGGACAAGCGGAACAGTCAACTCCTGTCCTGACTTCGATTGTTGTTCCGGTTTACAACGAAGAGCGGACAATCGCTCGGGTGCTGAGTCGCTTGGCAGCGTTACCTTTCGCCAAGGAACTGATCGTCGTTGACGATTGCAGCCGAGATGGGACTCGCGAGATTCTGCAAAAGCTGGAGGGTTTGCCGGGATTCAAATTGGTGCTGAAGCCCGTCAATGAGGGCAAGGGCGCTGCTTTACGAACCGGCTTCGAACAGGCTGCAGGTGATCTAATTGTGGTTCAGGATGCCGACCTGGAGTACGATCCTGCCGATCTCCCCGCCGTCTTGGGGCCACTGCTGAGGAATGAAGCGGATGTGGTCTTTGGGAGTCGATTCATCGGTGCTGAAGTGCAGGACAAGTCGGTCGTGCATCGCTTTGGCAATTGGGTTTTAACGACGGCCTCCAACCTGTTTACCGGTGTCCGGTTGACGGATATGGAAACCTGTTACAAAGCCTTCCGGCGCGAGATTCTCAAGGACCTCAAACTAAAACAGAATCGGTTTGGGGTGGAACCTGAAATGACCGCCAAGCTGGCTCGACTTGGTTACCGATTGGTCGAGGTTCCCGTGACGTACCAGGCTCGTGGTTACAAGGATGGGAAGAAAATCGGTGTTCGGGATTTGTTCAAGGCAGTCTACTGCATTGTGCGTTATGGAGTCGCGGATTAGAACGCGAGGGTTTGACGTTGGGCTGAACAGCTGGACCTGACAGTTGGTCTGCAGTCGGTGAAAGGCAAAGCGAAGGGAGCTGCCGATGTGGTCACGAGGATTTTGGCGGGGACTGGGCTTGGTGCTTTTGGGAACCGGCGGGCTTCTTCCCGGCCAGGTAACCGGGCAGCAGCGACTGGTCGAGTTGCACTTAACCGCCGCCGCTGGAGGCGAACTGGGTGTCCAGCAGGAGTGGGCCGAAATTCTCGAGGGTGTTGGGGCTGATCGGGTCCAAATCACTTCGGTGCGGCGTCCCGAAACCGCCGCGATTGAGGAGTTACCCTCTGGCCGAACGGTCGTGATCAAGGTCAATGGCGTGATTCAGGGAAGCAGCCTCAATCTCCCCGGTGCCCGATTTGGACGTACTGATGCTGCCGGGATTCGCAGCTACGTTCAGAAGCTGAGAGATGACGGAGCCAAGGTAGCGCTGGCCGAGAAGAAAGCGTTTGGGCTAACCAGTGAGCAGTTGGTTGGCCTGAGCGGGGACTTGGGGCTGATGATTGAAAAGCCGACCAAGGATGCATCTGCCACCGAGTTTGTCAAAGGCTTGCTCGGACAGTTAGACAAGCGGGTGCGAGTCCCGCAGTCCGCGTGGAAGGCATTGGATGAGTCGGGCAAGTTGCAGGATGAATTGCAAGGGCTTTCTGCTGGTACCGCTTTGGCTGCAGCCCTGCGGCCAGCGGGGCTGGTTCTGGTTCCCGTGCGCGAGCAGGGTAAGGAAATCGAGCTGGCGATCCTGGCTGCAGCGGATGCGGATGAACACTGGCCGGTGGGGTGGCCGATTGACGTTCCTGTCAGTCGGGCCGAGCCAAAGTTGTTTGAGCGAAGGGATATCGAAATCAAGGGGTTCCCATTACAGCAGGCGGTCGGGGCCGTTTCCGGGCTGTGTGAGGTGCCCGTGCTGTATGACTGGAATGCCTTGGCCCGGAAGGAGCTCGATCCGACCAAAACCCTGGTGTCGGTAGTCAAAAAGAAGCACCCTTACTACATGACGATCGTCGACCTGCTCAAGCAGACCAAGCCGAGTCTCGGCGTTGAGTTGCGCCTCGACGAGAATGGCAAGCCATTCATGTGGATCCGCTGAACGGCACGTGGGCTGTGGAGCCACATGGCCATTTGTGGCTCCTCATTTGGCTGGGAACCGGTCTCCGGGACTTTGGTACACGGGCAGCGCTTGACGGATTGCGGGTGACGGGCTGTGGTTGAATTGGGGATGCCAATTCAGTTGAGCAAGATGCGCATCGAAACGTAGTCGTCCGGATTGAGGACCCATTGCCCGTCGACTTGTTGGTTATCGATTTCGGCCCAAACCTGAAATTTCTTGCCGCCCTCTTTGCGCTCGTAATCGATGTAGACGATTTTTCCGGGAAGTTGAGTGGTTTGTTCTCGAGCCAACTGGATGGTGATCACCACATTGCGGTTGGCGATTTGTTGAGCTGAATAGAGGGTTGCATCGACGAGGCCAGTCGCTTTGAGTTTATTCATGCGGGCGACGCGGAGCACGGTATCTCCGGCAGCGACCCATTCGCCCGGTTCCTTGAACACTTGAAAGACGTGACCATCGATGGGGCAGACGAGTTGATGCCGGGCGATACTGTCATTGGCTGCATTGACTTTGACGCCTTCCGCCTTGGCTTCTTCGGCGGCCAGTTTCTTGTCCCGCTGGGCTTTAAGATATTCGAAGAAGGATGTTTCTTTCTGGAACCGGGCCGTTTCCACATCCTCTTGGGAAGCGGAGCTGTCGCGGAGCAGCTTGGCCTTTCGATCGTACATCACGGCGAGCAGTTTCTGCTTCTTGTCTGCGGCTTCGACGTCGGTATTGTCTTCTGCCTTTTCTGTGGCAATGTTCTGCTTGAGTTTGGCCTCCTCCAATTGCCGTTGGGCGAGTTGATCGTCGATCTGTGCGAGCAGCTCACCTTGTTTGACTACTTGACCTTCGACCACATTGACACCTCGCAACAAACCGGATTCGCGAGCGGGGACATCGATGTCATCGATCAGGTGCACTGCGCAATCTTGCAGGTCGACATGATTTTCGGCAGTCGCCAAGCCGATTGGTCGGCTCGGTTCAGCCAGTTGAACTTTGGCCGGTTGGCCGGGTACGCGACCGGGGAGGGCGAAGGAACTGCCTGCATCTTGGGCGGGGAGGAAGGAGTTTGCGAGGCAAGCAGTCGCCAGGGAGGAGGCGAGCAGGTAGCGAGTGGCGCGGAAAGCGAACATCAGTGCAGGGCCTTTTGATTGGAAAGCGCGGTTGGCAGTGAGAGGAAATTATAACGGAAGCTGATTTGCGGAGTTGGATCGAGGCTTGACATGCCAGGAAAGGAGGCAGACGAAATCGTTGCCAACGCACTGTCTCAGAACCAGAGTTTCCAGCCTCCCCGGATAGTTTCGATCAATTCATGGAACAGGACATAGCCGAGTGGTTGCGAGCCGCACTCGATCCGGGCTGTGACTCTGGTCCCGCTGCGAAGTGGTGCGGTTACGCTGGCGGAGTTGTCGAATCGTACCAAGAGGCGGAGTGAGTTGCCTTCACCGTCATGCGGTGCGAGCACTTGGTCCACTTCTTCAATTCGGCCGGTGAGCGGCAACTCGGGTTGTGAGGCGAGAGTCAAGCGAACGTTCAGCGGTTCAGGATTCTGACTGGAGGCGGCCAAGAAGTGCCCGACCCGCTTTTCCGGCAGGAAAAGTTCGACTTCAAACTCGGAATCGGGAGGTACCACACTCATCAGGCGATCGCCCCGACTGACCGGACGACCTAACAGTTGCCGACGAATTTGCCAGTCGATCAGGTGCCCGGAAATGGGGCTGCGAATAGTAAGGGCCGCCGCCTGCATCTGTGCGATCTCCAGTTCCTCGCGGATGCTCTCACGCAGAGCAGTAGCCTTCGCGAGTTCGGTCTCGAGATAGAAGCGATCGCGGCGTTCCTGTTCTCGATTGTTGCCGCGGGATTTTTCCAGTTGCTGGTGATTGAGATTGCTGATTTGAACTTCGGTCTTGGCCAGTTCGCCTGTCAACCGTTCGAGTTGCAGTTGAAGCTCGTGGTTGGACATTTGGGCCAAGACCGCACCTGCCGGAACGAGGCTGTCGGGCGAGTCGGCTTCGATTACTTCCACCAGCGTGCCGTTTACTGCCGCATAGACCTCTTGGCGTTCGATCGGCCAAAGCTTGCCCTTGGCACCGAGTGCGAAGGGCCAAGGCAACAGCCAAAGTACCGCCATGAGCGCGAGGCTGGAGAAGATCCCTAACGTCGTTCGAGTCAATCGCTCAGCGAAAAGCGGATTGGTCCATTGGCCAATTGCCGCAAGTGTGCGCCGCAAGGGAAGGCGATCTACTTGCAACGCGTTGGCCAAAGCGGTTGCGGCTGCGGGGCGAAGTTGCTCGGCACGTTGCCGTTGCTCCGCGGTGAAGCCCGCTTGACTCAGCTGTTCGAGGATCAAGGTCGCCGCGGGAGCGGGAGACCTCGCCGCAGGTTGAGGCGAAGAAATCTCTTGACTCTCGGAAGCGGTCCAAGGAATGATTGCCAGGGCGCGGCTCTGTGATTGGTCGAGATATGCCTGCAGCGGTGTTTCAAGCTGCGGGGCCAAGGGCTGAGCCTCGCCGTTCTGCCAAAGGGGCTCGCGGCTTTTGGCAACTGCTGTCGCCAGCTCTCCCAGGCGTTTGATTTCCGCAGCCCGGCGTTCGATTGAGTCCAGCCCGCTGACCGCGACGATCCGTTGCGACTTTCCTTGGGCAAGACTGACAGCCACCCGGTCGCAACCAATGATTCGGCGGCCTTCGTTGGCGATTGCGAAGGCGACTTGTTCCGGATCCAGAGAGGCATGAACCAGTCGGGAGAATGTTTGCAACTCATTCCATAGCTGCTGTTGGGCGGAGAATTCCTCGAGCCGCCGGCTTTTGAGGAAGTCGCTGGCCAAGTCTGCCATTTGGGCGAGAAAACGAAGGTAACCACGTTGTGTGGCTGGTCCGCCGCCGGGCCGCTGGAAAATCTCCACCAAGCCGACCAGTTGCTGATCGATTCGGAGAGGGGCAAAGATCAGCAAATGAGGGGTCGGATTACCGTCCGTTGTCGCGTCACTGGCGGTGTCCGGCGGAACCAGCAACGGTTCGGCAGCAGTCAAAACCCGTTGCAACAATTGAGTGTGCTGGGCTTGGGCGGCTTCGTTGTTGGCCAGATTGGTTTGGTTGAAATTGATATGAAAGGCAATTTCCAGAGGCCGGTCTGCGGCAGGCTTCGTCCAGACGACCCCGCCGCTGCTGGCCAGGGCGCGGGTGGTACGAGTCAGGAAGCCCTCGAAAAAGTCTCCTTGGGAGCAACCTGATTTGGCCAGCCCGGCGATTTCCTCAACCAACTCTCGAATCTGATTGCGCGTTTGGTCCAAGAGATCCCCGTCCAGTCCTCCAGTGGCAGGCCGTGGCCCGAGCCGAAAGGGCTGGGTGTTTTCATCAACCCGGAATTGAGGGGTTGCGGAACCGGAATTGGACGTCGTGTCGCTCATGCGTTACGGACTAAACACGCGGAGTTGGGGAGATGCAGACTTAAAAGGAGCTGACAGTTGCGGTCGCGAAACCTTGGCCGGTTAACGCTCAGCTCCTTCGTTTGGCGGGACTTTCGCGAAAAAAGCCGAACTAGGCAACGCCGAAAAGGAAAATCACTGGTTTGGCTTCGGGGCAGGGGTGGCCCCAAGCGCTGATTGCGATACAACTAATCCCAAGACAATTCGGTTGGAACGGTGAGTCAGCGGCCAACCGACCACGGAGCGAGCTTGCCGTGGACTGCAATTTGAAGCCATTTTGAACAGAGACCGAGGCCAAGCCAAAAAGCGGGCTGGCAGGGCAAGAGAGGAAGATTGGCGAATGCGGGTGGTGATTCATGCAACGGCCGAAGTGGCAGGGCGGGCGGCGGCGGACTTGATTGCCCGGAAGATTCAGCAACGTCCGCGCACGGTGTTGGGATTGGCGACCGGCTCAACGCCGTTGGCCGTCTATCGGGAACTGGTTCGACGCCACCGCGAGGAAGGGCTCGATTTCTCCCAGGTGACGACCTTCAACCTGGATGAGTACGTTGGCTTGGCTGGGACCCATCCCCAGAGCTACCGCTTTTTCATGCAGGAGCATCTTTTCAGCCATTTGAACATTCGCCCAGAGCGGACGCATGTTCCCGATGGCCGGGCGCTCGATTTTGAGCGTCACTGCGAAAGTTACGAGCGGCAAATCAGTCAAGCGGGCGGGATCGATTTGCAACTGTTGGGGATCGGGACCGATGGCCACATTGCCTTTAACGAGCCCGGGTCGTCACTTGGCAGTCGGACGAGGGTCAAGACGTTGGCTGGGGAGACGATTCGCGACAATGCCCGATTTTTTGGGGGCGAGGACCAGGTTCCCCGCATGGCCGTCACGATGGGTGTCGGGACAATCCTCGACTCGCGGCAATGTTTGCTGTTGGCCCTGGGTGAGCACAAGGCCCGGGCGATTCGCGACACGGTGGAGGGGCCAGTCACTGCTCAAGTCACCGCCTCTGCGTTGCAGTTGCATCGGGACGTGGTGGTGATTCTCGATGAAGCCGCTGCCTCCCTGTTGTCGCGACGCGGCTACTACGATCAAGTGGAGCGCGTGCGGCAAGAGTTGGAAGTGGCCCAGGCAGAGCGAACGGTAAACTGAGCCGCATTGGCCAGCGGCGAACGACGAATCATCAGGAAAGCGGCGAAGCATCATGCGACAGATTGGAACGTTGCCGACCGAGCATCAAGCAAGTGTCTTGACCGATTGGCTGTTGGCAGAAGGGATTGAAGCCAAATTCGAGCGAGAGACAGCCGGCTTTGAAATTTGGGTCAAGGATGAAAACCAGCTGGAGCGAGCCCGCCGCGAGTTGGAAGCCTATTTGACCAATCCACAAGAGAGGCGTTATTTGGAGGCCGCCCAGCGTGCGGCCGAGGTGCGTCGCGCACGACAGGACCGCCAACAACGGTTCGAGCGAAACCTGCAGCAACCAGGCCCCAGGCAAGCTCGCGGCGGTGGCTTGACTATCACTCTGATCGTCGCGTCAATCGTCGTCGCCGTATTGACCAATTTCGGGGAGTCGCCCAACGGGCCTTCAGCCGCGATGAAAGCCCTTGCCTTTAATGCGGTTCCCGCAGAACTTGGTGCCAAGCTTGCGGTCGAACACGGCTTTAATCCGGAAGCCTGGGCTTTAAAGTTCGCCAGTATTCGGTCGGGCGAATTTTGGCGACTGGTGACGCCGGTCTTCATTCACTTTGGAGTTTTGCACCTCGTTTTCAACCTGATTTGGCTGTACCAATTCGGCCGCATGATTGAGGGGCGATACGGGAGTCTTCTGCTCGGAGCACTTTGTCTGGTTGTCGCCATTGTCAGCAACTTTGCCCAAGTTGCAGTCCCCGAGCAGTACGGAGGCGCGTTGCCCAATCCGCAGGACCCCAATTTGATGATTTATCTCGGCGGGATGTCGGGAATCGTCTACGGCTTGTTCGGTTTCATCTGGGTCCGCACACTTCAAGACCCGAGCAGCGGGTTCTTTCTCCCCACGTCGACCATCGTCATTATGGTTGGCTGGTTATTTTTCTGCATGGCTTCAGAAGTTGGCATGATGAGTGGCTCTAGTGAAGGCATGCGCAGTTCCGTGGCCAATTGGGCCCATGGAGTCGGGCTCGTCGTCGGAATGGTCTTTGCCTGGCTGGGGCAGGAGCTCGGCGCGGCTCGGAAGTAACGCGAGCAGTAATCTGCTGAGTTTACTGAGTTCGCGAAATTCGCGGAGTTCAAAGCGCGGAATCGGTTGAGCCAAGCGATGGCGAATTGGAATTAGCCCGCCTGAGAATCGGGCGCGATCAAACCGCGCGGGACAATTGAGTCCGCGTCGTGCATTAATCTGACCGGGAAGCCACCGAGAGGCCGCCGCGAGCAATGTCCAGCGATGATTAGCCGAGCAAAACGCTCAGCGAATTACAACTGGCTACTCGCTCCTGGCGCCGGTTAACGAGCCGTCTGGCGTCCGACGGGTGATGGGGTGAGCAAGCGAGCGGTTGCTCTTCTGAATTCCCGCTGCCCAACTTTGCTTAACTACTTGGGACGATTTGCGTTCGGCAAGGCGCCGGTCCGGTTGGGGTCGTTGGCAGGCACTCCAGCGGAAGGAATACCCGCTTCGGGCAGGCTTTCGACTCGCTGCCAGCCAATCGGCGTGGTCGGACGAACAAAGACGCCAAGAAAGTCTTGGAAGCCGGAGAGTTGGCTGTTGATCTTGCGATTTTTGAAGACGACAGCTTGGCTGACGGCAGTTGTTGCCGGGTCATAATTGACCGAGTAAATGTGCAGTGACTTCGGCAGGAAATCTTCGCGGGCGAGAATGATCTCAACCTTGGAATAGGTCCGCGCGTCTTCCTGACGCTTGGGAACCGCGACCAGCCAGTATTCGTTTTCCACGCCTTGGGGCGTGGCGATCCGCAGCCAGTAGCGACTGAGGATCTGGTCCTTATTCGCTCCGAACAGGAACGGGAGCGGACTGTCGAGCAGACCGTTGCCGCTTTGGCTGGGCGGGATTTTGGTTTCGTACAACCGGCGGTTAGCGAAATCGAATTCGTAAACACTGGAGCCATCGCAGATCCACTTTTCGCGATCACCCTCACCAGTTAACTGGCCGTAGGGATTTTCGGCATCCGGATTTTGATACGACCACATTTCGGTCGACTCGTATTGGGCTTGGTCGGGAGAGGAATAGCGAATTTTGCCGCGGACGAAGCGGTGGGCAACCAGTCGATTGTCAGCCGGATTGCGTTTGGCCACGACGCTGGCGTCATAGTCCCAGCGTTCAAATTCGCATTCGCAGCGCTTTACCTGAGCGCTGCTTTTTTCCCAATACTCGAGGAGGCGTTCGATATAGGCAAGATGTTCCGGCGTAAGGTTATCAAAGCCCTCGGGTGCTCGCCCACCTTGATTGACTGTCGCCGGTGGAGCAGCCTGATTCTGCAGCGCTTGATAGTCGGCGGGCGTATTACCAGCCGGTTGCTGGGCGCCTGTTGGTTGCTGAGCAATGGTTGTCGCGCCGAGCAGCAGGCCAAAAGCGAGCGTCAGAACAGTTTGAGCCGAGTGTGAGCCGGGAGGGAGCATGCTTGTTTCATCCTTGAAAAGGCGGCGTCCGGGGGCGCGAGTGAGCTTGGCCCAAGCCTGAATCCGTCGGGCTGGGCCGGTCGCGGGCAGGCCGCTGGCAGCCAGAAATGTAGCAAAGGTGGCGCGGACAAACCTAGACGAGTTTTCGTTGGTTTCGTGGCTTGCCTGATTGCAAATGCTAGCAATTGATCGGGTGCGCTCGGCTTTGAGCGGGAAACATTGATCAGGAATTGGCGGAGATGGCGTTTTCGAACAGTGCCCGGAGGCAGGGGCCGGCTACTTGGGCGGCATCGATCACTTCTTGACCCGAGGTGGGGTCCAAGGCGTCGGGGCGGGCCACATTGGTGACAATCGACAGCCCGAGCACACGAAGTCCAAGCCGGGCGGCGAGGCGGACTTCGGGAACGGTCGACATCCCGACGGTGTCACCGCCGATGCGGCGAAGAAAGCGGTACTCGGAGCGGGTCTCGTAGTTGGGCCCGAGGAGTCCGCAGTAGGTGCCGCGATGGACTGAAAAATCGTGTCGGCGTGCGCAAGCTTCGGCTTGGGCGATCAACTCCCGGTCGTAAGCCGAATCGCCGCGCAGTTCTGGACGCAGGCCGCTGCGGCAGGTCTCCGGAGCGGGGGCAGGGCGGAACATCAGGTCGATATGGCTGGTGATCAGCATCACCTCGCCGCTGCGAAATTTCGGGTTGATCCCACCGGCGGCGTTGCTGACCAGCAGGAACTTTGTCCCCAGGGCTGCCATGGTTTGGACACCGAGCGTCGACTGCTCAACGCGGTAGCCTTCATAGAGGTGGAAGCGTCCTTGCATCGCGATGACCGCTTGGCCCTGCAGCTGGCCGCAGACGAATTGGCCGGCATGCCCCATCGCGGTGCTGTGCGGAAAGCCAGAGAAGTCTGTGTAAGGGAAGGTTGCTTCGCGGCGGATGGCCTCAGCCAGCTTTCCGGCTCCAGTCCCAAGAATAATGCCAAAGCGCGGCCGCTGGGGCCAGTTCTGAGCGATTCGCTCGGCTGCCGCCAGGGCCGCGGGCGAGATCAGGCTGGGGTCCGAAGGTGGCAAGAGGGTTGGCATGGGAGGGCAGGGGGGAGGAACTGCTGGGCGAGGCGAACGGCTTACTTCTCCTCGGAGAGGACGCCGACGACGAGGTCGGTCAGCTTGGGCTCGGTATGCTTCGCCACGGCAATGATCTCTTCCACATTGGCCGGTTTGAGGGCGTCGGGGAGGCACATGTCGGTGATGATCGAAAAGCCGACAACGCGCATGCCGGAGTGAACTGCGACAACCACTTCGGGAACGGTCGACATGCCGACAACATCGGCGCCAATCAGGCGGAGGAAGCGGTATTCGGCCCGCGTTTCCAGGTTCGGTCCCGCGACAGCTACAAACACGCCTTTGTGGGCGACGATGTCTTTGGCTCGGGCGAGCTTCAAGGCCCGGTCGATCAGTTGGTGACAGTAAGGTTGACTCATATCGGGGAACCGGGGACCAAGTCGATCGTCGTTGATCCCGATTAGCGGATTGTCGCCGAGGAGGTTGATATGGTCCTCGATCAGCATGATGTCGCCACAGGCGTATTGTGGATTCATGCCGCCGCAGGCATTGGAAACGACCAGCAAGTCGGCTCCGAGGGCTTTCATGATTCGGACTGGCAGGGTGATGTCCTTGAGAGAGTACCCTTCATAAAGGTGCTGCCGCCCCTCCATCGCCATGACCGGGAGGCCATTCAGCAATCCGCAAACGAGTCGGCCACGATGGCTGGTTGCGGTCGACTTGAGGAAGTTGGGGATTTCGCTGTAGTCAATCGCCGCTTGGACATCGATCTTTTCCACAAGCGAACCGAGGCCGGTACCGAGAATGATGCCTGCTTTCGGAGTGGCTGGCCAGCGTTTGCGGATGAACGCGACAGATTCCTGAATCTTGTCGTAGAGATCGAGCATGGGAAGCGACTTTCAACTGCATGACTTGAAGGGCTGCCGACGTGGCAGCACTTGAAGTTAGGACAGTCATGACGCCTTGCCCAGCCCCCCCTGGCTTAGCTCGCATTGATGCCAACCAGGTTAGTCAGCGACAGAGAGGGGATTGCGAGGTTCACTTGATTTCTTCGCTGGATTCGGCCTGAGCCGTTTTGGGAGCAGCAAAGCGAATCGCCTCCAGCAGGCGTTCGTCGGCCCCTTGGAAGGTCAGGGCGACTTCGTGCTCGAGCGTAAAGATCAGGGCAACCCGGCGGCCGTCGGGATGGGCCGCGTGGTAATAAAGCCAGTCGATTTGGACGTCATCCTGCTTGCCGGTGACGACAACTTTATGAACCGAGAGGCCGTTTCGCGTGGAGAGCGAACCTGCCGAGACCATCGCACCAGGGGCCTCGGTCAGGAGCTTTTGCACTTCGGCCCGGAAGTCGTCAAGGGACAGCGGCCGATCGGCTGGACGCCGCGGCAGTTGAAGGATGCTGCACTGGGCCAAGAGATTGCCTTGGTCGGCGTACCGCATGATTACGGTTTCGGGTTCGGAAACGATGATTTTCCAACGCGGGTCGTAGACCAATTCAAACTCGCTGTCGGTGCTCCACAGCAGGCGGACCGGGGCGTTGGCGTCCTTCCGGGCCGCGGCTGCGGCTGCGGCGTCAATCCGGCGGGCCTCTTCGGCAGTCACAATTCGCACGTCGACTTTGACTTGGCCATCGAAAGCGGGAGCCAACTGGCTGGCGGTTCGCTTTTCATCGAGGGTCAGGCGGAGGCCTCGGACTTCACCCGATTGGGTGTCGAGCAGAGCAAGTCCCACGATTTGGAAGCGGGCTGTCGCGCCCTCGATTTCGGCTTTGGCGTCGCCGGTCAGGTACAGCTTGACCGAATTGGCGGTGGTTTCCTTGACCGTGATTTTGACGTCATGCTCGATCAGGTTTTCGGCGGCCAAAAAAGTCTGGACGGCGTAATCTGATGGGCGCCATTCAGCACCCGTTTCCGATTTCCGATCGGCAAACAGGAGTGGGAAGGAAAGTGGGTCAGCCGGGACGGTCAACAAGTCGAGTTCGGATTGCTTCAGCAGCCCTCCGACAGACAGGTATTGAATCGGCCGGGTCAATTGGCTGTTGGCGAGTCGAGCTTTAAGTTGCTGGTTTCCGCTCCCCAGTTCGTTGGTCGTAGTGCTCGAGCCGAGGGTGATCTCCGCGCTGCTGCGACGGTAGTTACGAAGAGCCGAGCGGTTGTCCAGTCGCTCTTGCGAGAAAGCGAATTGCGCTTGAACTTTGAGCGGAATGGTCTCTGGGGATTCGGCTTCCGGGCTGGCCAGGGGTGTCACATTGCCAGCGTATTCGACTTGCATTTGGTATTCGCGAGCCGATTTGTCAGGTTGGGCTTGGGCCAGGGCTGGCGATATGAACGTTTGTTCAGAGCAGGCCAAGGCGAAGCAGAGGGCCAGGGAGACGAACCGCAGGGTCCCAAAATTGGGAAACTTTCGCAGGGAAACTTGGTATAACATGGCGACCTGAGCAATCCTGATACAGTCGTGGAGGCTTGGGTGTTGCGAAATGCCGCTCTTTTTTCCGGTTATTCCGGAAAAAGTCAAAAAACAGGGAACGGACTCTCTGAATTTATCGTCTCAGGGGTTGTCTCAAATTGATTCCAGTCGTAGCGAAAGCGAACGGAAAGTTGGATTGGTAGCGTTACGGCTGCGGGGAATTGGGTCGATTTCGACCGAATTTATTGGATTTTCCGAAAAGCGCGAACTTGGCCTGTCATTTGCATTACTGAATTGGCAACTGACTGATGAGCGTTCGCGTGTGCGGTGTGGGTTCGGTCGGTGGTTGCGGATTTGAGTTGCTCAAGTTGTTCACGGGCGCTGCTGGTAATAAGTCTCGGGATTGAATCGCGGGATTGAATTGCGGCGGGAAATGAACAGGCGAGTAGGCTCAGGCGTAAACGGTATTGGGGAAGGTTGAAGTACGAGGAAGGTGCTTCGCGAGAAGGGGCTCCTGGGCAGCCTGATGGACAGCGGGCTGATTGGGTGTTCAACAGACAAGGCGGTGATTCGATGCAGGAAAAATATCGTTGCCAATTGATGCGTGAACTGTGCGATCAGCAGGTTCGTTTTGCTCCTCGGGAAAAGAAAGCCGAGCAAGTGGATCGGGCAGAGCGCTTGCTGCGCGAGATCGATCCGCACAAAACTTACAGTTATGAGTTTGTCTGTTTTCGGGTGACCGGTTATCGACCGGAGTTTGCGCCGGTGGTGGCGATTTCGGGAGCCGATTTGCTGCCCGATTTGCACCAATTCATTGAGGACGTTTCCGACGCTGCGAATTTGCCGGCTGATGAAGCGGGCGAACCGGTGTTGACGGTCGAAGATTTGAGCCGGCAGTTTAATGTCTCGACCAAGACCATTTCGCGCTGGCGCCAGCAGGGGCTGGTCAGTCGCCGATTTGTTTTTGAAGGCGGGCGAAAGCGGGTGGGCTTCCTGCACAGCAGTGTGAACTACTTCGTCAAGGCGAACCAGGAGAAGGTCCGTCGGGGCGAGCGGTTCAGCCAACTGACGGCCCAGGATAAGGAGCTCATTGTTGACTTGGCTCGCCGGTTGTCAGTTGCCGGTGGATGTCCCGCGGAGATCACGCGGCAGATCGCCGAACAGGTCGATCGAAGCGTGGAGACGGTTCGTTACACCATCAAGAATTTTGACGAGAAGTACCCTGATTTGGCGATTTTTCCGAACAACAGTGGGCCTTTGAACCTCGAGTTGAAAGAACGGATTTACTCGGATTTCGTGGCGGGAAAACCGGCCGAGTCGATTGGCCGACGATATTGCCGAACCAAGGCAACCGTGTATCGCGTCGTGAACGAGATGCGGGCCCGCTCGATCATGGAACTCCCTTTGGAATACATGGACAACCCTGAGTTTCACCGCAAGGGCGCTGACAAGCGGATTCTCGAGGCCGATTTGCCGGTGGCGGATTCCCCGCAGCGTCGGACTCGTCCGCCGGTTGGATTGCCTCGGTATTTGGCTTCGCTGTACGAAGTCCCGTTGTTGACTCGCGAGCAAGAGCAGCACTTGTTCCGGAAGTACAACTTCCTCAAGTTCAAGGCTGCCCGGATGCGGAAGGAACTTGACCTCGCTCGGGCTCGATCCCAGGAGATGGATGAGATTCAGGCTCTGCATGACGAGGCGATCAAAGTCAAGAACCGCATTGTGCAGTCGAACTTGCGGCTGGTTGTCTCGATTGCCAAGCGGCATGTGAACGGCAGCGACGACTTTTTCCAACTGGTCAGCGACGGAAACATGTCGTTGATTCGGGCGGTCGAGAAGTTTGACTACGCCCGGGGGAATAAGTTCAGCACTTATGCCAGCTGGGCGATCATGAAGAACTTTGCCCGGACCATCCCGGACGAGTTCCGACAGCGCGATCGATTTCGTCCGACCAGCGAAGAGGTGTTCCTCGCTCAAGCGGATGAGCGCGGCAATCATTACGCCGCCGAGTCGGAACAGCAGATGCGGGAAGAGCAAATCAGCCGGATCATGGCCAAGCTCGACTATCGCGAGCAGCAGATCATCATTAGCCGCTTTGGTCTGAATCACGAGAAGGAGCCATTGACCTTGAAAGAGGTGGGCGAAGAGCTCGGGGTGACCAAGGAACGGATTCGGCAAATCGAGGCCCGCGCGTTGACCAAGCTTCGGGCAGCTGCCAAGGAAGAGAAAATTGATCTGCCGGAACTCGATTCCTAAGCGAGGCGTTCGGGCACGGAAAAGCCGTATCAGAGAAAACTTTCTCGGGCCGGGGGGCGAATGCCTCCCGGCCTTTTTTTGTGGTGCCACCAAGGCGGTATTTCTCACTCTCAGACGCTGGCTGGCGAGTTTGGATCGCCCGCTTTGGAATCCCGAATTCGGCCCACGCGCGTTCCTGAAGTCTGCCGGCCAGGCTGCAAGGCAAGTCGGCTTTTCCCTGGCTTCGGGGCTTCCAAACCCTGAAGGCAGGTTATTTCCTGCGGAACCCTGTGGATGGCGCAAAGCTCGGCCGAGCAGGAATTGGAGGCCAGAACCTAGTTTGCCTTTTGGTCCCGCAGCAAGAAGCTGCGGTGGAGTGAATCGAGCGCCTGCAGCAGGTTAGCCTGTGTCCAGAGCAATGGAGTGATGTCGTTGGGGATCCAATCGCCCTGTTCCCAAAACCAGGATTCGGGGCAGCGGAAGGGAGGGAAGCGGTCTTCCGGGCGAGTCAGTTGGCCCAGCGAACGCTGGACGGCTTGTACTTGTTGAGCCAAGTCGGAATGGTCGCCTGATTGCTCGTAGCGGCGACCGTAAATGCACGCGACGATGGGATCGAACAGGCACCACTGGGCCTCGTGTCCGGGGCGAAGCAAGCGATCGCGATTGGCGATGTCTTCGCTGAAATCGCTGGAACGGAGTTCGGCCGTGAACTGATGGCGATAATTGTTGCACCAGTAAGAGTCTCCGTTGTAGCGACGAATCCCGATCGGCCCGGTGAGGTGCTCCGCGACACTCGTCAGGATTTGATTTTCGAGCAAGTGGTCCTGAACCTGATTCAGCGGATAGATCAAGAACAGCAGCGCCGCGTCGTGGGGGCGGTATTGCAGCGGGTCGTTTTGGCTGCATTCCAGCGGGAGCGTGTCTCGCAATGCGAGTCGGCATTTCTCCCGCAGTTGAGCAACCTGCTCCACTGCCAACGGCGGAGAGGCCTGGCTCAGGGCTTGCGCCGCCGCTGGATTCTGGGAGAGAAGGCTCAGCAGAGCCTCCAGCCCGGCGCAGACCGAACCGATGCTGGAGGCGGCGATTTTGCGGTTTTCCTCCCAGTGACCGCTGTCTTCGTCTTGCCAGACCTCGATCGCCAGGAAGTAGTGAACCAACAAGGCGAGCGATTCCCAGTCGGCTGGAGCAAGTTGCAGCGCCCCCTCGCTCGCCATCAGTGAGCCAAGCCAAAGCAGGTAACCGAGGGCATCATTCTGGGCATGGGGCCACTTTTCCGGCAGTTCGCTGAGACGATGTCCGTCAAAGCGGATATGAGGACGATTTTGGACTTCGTTTGGGTCTGCCGAGCCGTCAAGGATCGCGCGAAGCCGAGCGTGTTGGCTTTGGAAAAAGTCGAGCAATGAGCGGACGCAGCGGACCGCGCGGGTACGGTCGCGATTTCCGTCCCAAAGGCTCCAGGCAACGTGGATGTTGTCGCGGACCCAGATGTTTTGGTAGCCGGTCAGTTCAAATTCCGGGGTTTGCCCGGCGGCGGCGGAGAAGAGGCCGTTCGGGAGGCTGGGAAAGTGGAAAGTTCCCGCCTGCTCAAGAAAACGGATCGTCGCGGTAACTTCATCGGGAGTAGATTGCAAATCGAGCCATTGGCTGGGGGGCTTTTGTGCGAGAGGCATGCAGAGTTCGGGGGTTGGAAGAGTCGTCCGGGTCGGGGGATTATCGGAACTGCTGGGGCGGGACTGCTGCGGCATTCTGACCGGGTGGATTTGCAGCGGTTTTTCCGGCGAACCTCGGTGGGTGGAAATTAGTCGTTTCGTATTGCGGGGGGAGTGCTTTTCGTTATACTGGCACGTTTTCCAATTCCACCGCCAGCGTAGCTCAGTTGGTAGAGCAGCGGTTTTGTAAACCGCTGGTCGTGGGTTCGAGTCCCTCCGCTGGCTCTTGAAGTCAGTGTCTCCCAAAGAGAGTTCCTCGCGAAGAGAACCGGTCGAAATTGAAGACTGGTTCTCGGAAGTCAGGTCGCTCGCTTGGTTGTTTCGCAAGACCGATGCGTTTGATTGAATTGGGTCGTTTGGTTTGCGTCAAACGGCGCGATTTGGTTTCGAACGCATATTGATATCGAACACGTACTGTTATTTAAGGCAGGCGGTTCAATTTGGTTGACCGAAGCTTCGGGGGAGGCTGTCTTTTGTTTCGGCTGCGTCGCGCGGAAATGAGCGATGATTGCCGGATGGGTAGCCTTTCCGGTTGACACGCGGTTTTGCCCGCGACGGGTTGTCGTTGGTTGGGATTGGGAGGCTGGTCAGGCCTCGTAACAAGTGGCCGAGCGGTCCCGTTTGGGGGGCTGGGTTGGTTTATTTGAAACGGGGGGATACCGAAGTGGCCAAACGGGACAGACTGTAAATCTGTTGGCTCACGCCTTCGCAGGTTCGAATCCTGCTCCCCCCACTGTTTGAGTTGGCTTGATGAGTCCGGTGCTGAAAGAGGCGGTTGGCAGGAGGTGGTGCTGCAGTTGCTGTGGCGTTTACGCGCTCTTTCTGCCGAATTCTGCTGCTTGGGCATTGGGGATTTGGCTGGATTTGATACACTTGTCAGGGGCGGGTCCGCGGGCCGAATCGAGTTTGCCGGTAATTTGATGTCTGCTGCCTAATCAGGTTGGCCTGTCGTTTGTTGAAATGACGGCCAATTAGCTGATAGTCGGGGAGGTTAGATGGCCGTTAAGGTTGGTTTGGAACCGGTCTAGCACGGATGTTCTCTCGCCCTGAGTCGCTTGTCAGGCTCGTTTGCTGGATTGGAAGTTGGTTTGGCTGGCGGTTGTTTTGGCCGGTCAGGGCAAACATTTTTAACTTTCCGGTGGCAGTCGCCGAACAGAGCATTGTTCGGGTTGGCCTGTCTTTTGGTTCCGCTGGAGCATTTTTGCTGGAGTGGGGCTGTGTTGCTGCTGGGGTGAATTGGGGCTGGATGAATTGGCCGGGTTTTCCGGCGGGTTTGTTTTGAACTGGTTTGGTTGAACTGCGAGTGTGGCTGCTGGGCGGGATGCTGGTTGGCCGGCATGTTGATTGGCGGGTGTACTGGGCGGATTGTGCGGGTGTACTTCGTCTTTGGCGGGTGTGCTCGGTTTTAGGCGGGTGTACTTGGGTTTAGTTTGTGCGGGTGTAGCTCAATGGCAGAGCTCCAGCCTTCCAAGCTGGTGGTGAGGGTTCGATTCCCTTCACCCGCTCTTGTTGATTGTTTTTTTGCTTGTCTCGTTGACTTGCTTTGCGTTTCGGCTGGTGGACTGTTGTGTCTTCCGCGGGGGCTTGCCTGAAAAAGGGAGGTGCCTGATGGAGGGGTTGCTTGGTTTGCTTGGCGGTGACGGGGTGAGTGTTTCGGGGTGAGTGTTGAGTGTTTTAAGGCCATGCTGGTGTAGCTCAGTTGGTAGAGCGCGTCCTTGGTAAGGACGAGGTCATGGGTTCAAGTCCCATCACTAGCTCTGGACTTGGTTCGGATTTGCGTAGCGGAATATAACCCGCGAGTCGTTCGGACTTGAATGTGGATTTTGCTTGGTTTCAAACGAGTCTGTTGTTTTGGCAGGGTGTGATTAGAGATGGCCAAAGAAGAATTTAAACGAACAAAGCCCCACGTGAACGTGGGGACCATTGGTCACATTGACCATGGTAAAACGACCACCACCGGCGCTCTTTTGGCGGTTCAGGCTGCCAAGGGGCTCGCTCAATTCAAGTCCTATGCGGATATCGCTAAGGGTGGTACGGTCCGCGACGAAACCAAGACGGTGACGATTGCGGTCTCGCACGTTGAATATGAGAGTGAGAAGCGGCACTACGCTCACATTGACTGCCCGGGTCACGCCGACTTCATCAAGAACATGATCACCGGTGCCGCCCAGATGGACGGTGCGATTCTGGTGGTTTCCGCAGCGGACGGTCCGATGCCTCAGACCAAGGAGCACGTGCTCTTGGCTCGCCAGGTGGATGTGCCGGCCTTGGTGGTGTTCTTGAATAAGGTTGACTTGGTTGACGATCCGGAATTGCTCGAGTTGGTCGAGATGGAAATCCGTGAGTTGTTGAACAAGTACGATTTCGACGGCGACAATGTGCCGATCGTTCGTGGCTCGGCCTTGCCGGCTTACCAGAATCCGGCAGACCCTGTTGCTTCGAAGTGCATCAGCGAGCTGATTGATGCGATCGACGCTTACATCCCAGAGCCAAAGCGGGAAGAAGACAAGCCGTTCTTGATGGCTGTGGAAGACGTGTTCTCGATCGAAGGTCGTGGAACAGTTGCCACTGGTCGTATTGAGCGCGGCGTTTTGAAGACTGGCGAAGAAGTTGAGATCATCGGCCTCTCGGCTGAGCCTCGCAAGACCATTTGCACTGGCGTGGAAATGTTCCGCAAGTTGCTGGACGAAGGTCGCGCTGGCGACAACGTCGGCTGTTTGCTCCGCGGTGTAAAGCGGGAAGACATTCAGCGTGGTCAGGTTTTGGCTAAGCCAGGGTCGATCAAGCCGCATACCAAGTTCGAAGCAGAGGTTTACTGCTTGAGCAAAGAAGAAGGTGGTCGTCACACCCCGTTCTTCAGCGGATATCGCCCGCAGTTCTACTTCCGTACTACCGACGTCACCGGCACAGCCAACTTGATTGGCGCAGAAATGTGCATGCCTGGTGATAACGTCCGGGTGACGGTTGAGTTGCACAAGCCAATCGCCATGGACGATGGTGTCCGGTTCGCGATTCGCGAAGGTGGCCGCACGGTTGGTTCTGGTGTGGTAACCAAGATCGTCGAGTAGGGTCGGCGGGCACTG
>Ga0164293_10000580_pt1 | contig 29296 bp, 25 predicted proteins | sample GEODES118metaG_FD_111487 | JGI IMG/M metagenome (GOLD analysis project Ga0164293, IMG submission 111487) | Eutrophic lake water microbial communities from Lake Mendota, Wisconsin, USA - GEODES118 metaG | ecosystem: Environmental > Aquatic > Freshwater > Lake | place: USA: Lake Mendota...
ACCGCCGTGAAAGGGCGATGTCCTAGGCCCCTAGACGATGGGGACGTTTGAGGCTCGCAAATCGTACCCTTTAACGGGCCACGATCAAAACTCGATTAATTCGCACACAAATAGCAGCGATAAACAGGATTTAAAGAGCAAATAGCCGAAAAAAGCTCGCAAATCCAGCGAACTTCTCTCGGACTTTAGCAATTAATTAGAGAAGCGCCCAGCGAACTGTGACGCTAACAGTTACATCTTGCTGACCTAGATCAACAACTGTTGACATGGCATCTTCTGCTTTGCCCAACATCGATTGAACTGGGTATGAAGCTGGTGCGTAGTTCTCAACGATGTAAGTAACTTTGCCTAACTTCACGCCAAGTAACTTCGCGTAAGAAGCAGCCTTGGCTTTTGCATTCTTAACTGCAACTGCACGAGCAGATTCAGCAGCCTTTGTTGAATCAAGGACAAATGGTGTTACGCCATTGATCTGCAAGTTATCGCCACCTGCTGCAATTACTGAATCAACAATGTCGCCTGCATTTGCTGCATTACGTATAACGATCGCAAACGATTGCGATGAGCGGTAACCAATCAACTTAGAACCAGACTCTTGGGTGTAATTATATTCTGGATAGACAGTAATGCTCTGAGTTGCAATATCTTTCTTATCAATCTTGGCTGCAGTTAATGCGGCTCGAACAGCAGCAGATGTTGTTGAAACTTGCGCTTGTGCTTCTTTGCTGCTGCCAGCAATAACTGTGACAGTTGCATTCATGCGCACAGCATCTGGCACAACCTTGACCGAACCATCAGCCGTAATCGTGACATAACGGCTTGGGCTCGTGGCAGCAGAAGCCGCGGGCATAGAAGCTAGGCCACCAACCACAGCAAGTGCTAGAGAGATAACTGCAATATTTCGTTTAGTTGTAAGTTTCATGCCTTAATTATGACCTAATTAATTAGCCAATTGTTAGCCAGCCCTGCGAATTTGGTGTGAATAAGAGATCACTTAGGTAGGATCAAGCCATGAAAAAAATCGCGGTAACGGGTGGAGCCGGCTTCATCGGCTCAAACCTAGTTGAGCGTCTTTTATCGCATGGCCACGAAGTAACCGTTGTAGATGACTTATCTACTGGCCTTAAGAGCAACCTTGATTTAACTAAGGTTACTTTCCACGAACTTTCACTTACTGATCGCGACGGCCTAGCCAAAGCAGTTAGTGGCGTCGATGCGATCGTGCACCTTGGTGCTCGCGGGTCAGTACCTAGATCACTTAAGAACCCAATCGCAACTCATGATGTAAACGCCACGGGCACTTTAAATGTGCTTGAAGCTGCTCGCAACAATGGCGCTCATGTGATCTTTAGTTCTTCATCATCGGTCTATGGTCGCAATGGCCAGCTACCCAAAGATGAAAGCATGTGGCTTAGCCCGCTAACACCATATGCGGCAAGCAAGTTAGCTGCTGAAGGTTATGTGCAGGCTTACGGAGCTGCCTACGACGTTCCAGTAACGCTACTTCGCTTCTTTAATGTCTTTGGTCCAAAGCAGCGCCCAGATCACGAATATGCAGCGGTGCTACCTAAGTGGATCTGGAAAGCCATGAACAACGAAGCGATCGATGTTTATGGAGATGGTAGCCAGACTCGTGACTTCACCTATGTGCGGACAGTTCTAGATGTAATTGAAGATGCCATCAACCGAGGTGTCCGAACTGAAGGTGCCGTGAACTTGGCATACGGAAATAGAATCTCACTTTTAACCACAATTGATTTATTGAAGGCTCATTTTCCAGATCTTAAAGTTAACTTTCAAGGTGATCGTCCTGGGGATGTAAAAAATTCACAGAACGACCCAGTACTTTTGAAGAAGCTTTTCCCAAACGTGATGCCAACTGAATTTGAAGTGGCTCTTAACGAAACAGTGAATTGGCTCAAGGAGTTTGGCCAAAGTGTTGCAAATGGACCAGCGACAGTTGATTAATTCAATCTACACAAATCTAACCGTGAGTATTAACTAAATGTGTGGCATCGCTGGTGGAATCGGGCCTAGTGCTCCAAATAAATTACTTCTAGATAGCCAACTAAATTCAATTCATCATCGAGGGCCAGATGACCAAGGAACCTTTGTAAATCAAGGCATTGCACTAGGTATGTGTCGTTTGGCAATTGTAGAAATCGCTGATGGCAAACAACCTGCGTCAGATGCTCGAGAATCTATCCACCTAGTCTTTAATGGAGAAATCTACAATTATCGTGAACTGCGCCAAGAGCTTGAATCAAGTGGAGTTCATTGTCGAGATTCAAGTGAATCTGAAGTAATAATTAATCTGTATCTTAAACATGGCTTAGATTTCATAAACAAACTAAATGGCATGTTTGCAATTGCTATCCACGATGCCCGTGATAAGTCTCTGCATTTAATCCGTGACCGTATGGGCAAGAAACCTTTATGGATTTCTCAGTTAAACGATGGAACGCTATTCTTTGCATCAGAAGTCCGCGCCTTAATGTTGGTACGCCCAGATCGCACATTACGTACCGAGATGGTCGCTGAAGTTATGCAGTACGGCTACATCAACGCACCACACTCGGCTTTTAATGAGATCTCTCAACTTCCACCAGGCTCTTCTGTGACATGGCACGACGGAAAAATAACGCGGTCAACATATTGGGTGCCAGATTTTGAAACTAAGGTAAATATCTCTTATGGGGACGCACTAGAGACAACCAAAAAATTAATTGAGGCTGCAGTTTCAAGGCGTCTAATTTCAGAAAGACCACTCGGCTCATTCTTAAGTGGCGGTTATGACTCAACAGTTGTCACGGCCTATATGGCAAAGCTCATGAGCGAGAAAGTTCAAACCTATTCGATTGGGTTTCGTAGTGCTCAATTTAACGAAGCTCACCACGCTAAACAGGTTGCTAATTTCCTAGGAACCAACCATCATGAAGAAATTCTTAATCCAGACCCAGCGCTCTTGGTTGAAACCATCTCAAAAGTCCTAGATCAGCCATTCGCTGATTCATCAATTGTTCCAACATATCTATTAGCCAAGTTTGCGCGCGAGAACCTAGTCGTTGCCCTAAGTGGCGATGGCGGGGATGAAATATTCGGTGGGTATGACCGCTACTTAGCTGCCCCAATTCTCCAAACCCTAAATCCGATTCTTAGATCTGCTAAGTTCGGATTAAATCTTATAAATATGAGTTCGGTGGGAAACAACAGAAAGATTAGTCGTACAGGGTCCCAGATGAAGTCAATGCCATCATTAGCGGAACGGTATTTTTCAATTCAGTCACTTACGCAACGGGAAGTGTTGCAGAGTTTACTAAATGAAAGTATTTTCACTGATGTAATCTCTGCTGAATTCATAAATCATTTTAATCAAGGTAGAAATCTTACGAAGTTAGATCAATTAGTACGATCCGATCTAAATTATTATCTACCGGGAGATATCCTTACCAAAGTGGATATGGCCACTATGGCCAATAGTTTAGAACTCCGATCACCAATGCTTGATGTAAGTGTTGTTGAATGGGGTATTTCGCTACCCCATAAGTACAAAATAAGAGGTTTTGAAACCAAACATATTCTTAAAGATGTCGCCCGTTCGCTTGTGCCAGCCAACTTGATAGATCGCCCCAAGATGGGCTTTGGTATACCGCGCGCTGAATGGCTACGAACTGGAATGAGAGACATGATTATAGATACCCTCACCGATACAACCGCAACGCAACGCGACTGGTTCAACAAGTTGGAAGTTAAGAAAGTAATCGATACCCATATGGCAGGCGAAGATAAAGACAATCTTCTCTGGCCGATGTTGATGTTAGAACTCTGGGCTAGGACCTGGCTCGATTAGCAAGCAATTTTTTATATAGATTTTCGTGGTCACTGACTAAACGCTGAACCCCGAAGTTAGCAGTTGTAAACTCTTGTGCAGCTGAACCTAACTTGTCGCGCAATTCATGATTATTCAATAGTTTTTCAATAGCATCAGCTACTTCTTGGACATCTATACCTGTGATTATTCCAGTTGTGCCAGCCAAAACAATCTCTGGTACCGAACCTACATTCGTTGTTACAACCGGTAATCCTGCCATTCCAGCTTGAATCAAACTTAAAGGCGTTCCCTCGTTATCACTGGTTAAAATCACCACATCTGCGGCCGATAATACTTTTTCAATATCACTCTGCCAACCTAGAATCTTTACAGGTAAATATTCACGTCTAACTCTTTCCCGACACGCATCTAATAACTCTCCATCACCTGCCATAAAGAACTCAACGTCAATTGCCCGCTTCTTTACTTCACTGGCTACATCTAAGAATCTATCTGGCCGTTTTATCTGTGTCACTCGTCCAATAAAGGCGAACTGCAATTTTGAGAAAGATATTCCAAAAGATTCTTGTGACTCTTTTTTTGGTGGCAACTTCCCTAATGCTAAACCTGGTGGCATGATTCCAAATTTCTCTAAGTTGCCAACTCCGGCATCTAACAGATCCTGACTAACTTTTTCGCCAACGGCTAATAGTTCATCTGTAAATATGGCCAACAACTTCTCTGCAAGTACAACAAGTGATCTTTTAAATTGCCCAAAGTAACCGTTTAAGAGATGACCATGAAATGTGTGTACGCGAATTGATCGCTGTAAAGAAATAATCGATGCGATTCTCCCCAAAAAGCCAGCCTTAGCTGTATGGGTGTGAATTACATGGGGTTTGAAATTTCGTATCTCTTTCACAAGTGAGAAAAAAGCCTTTACGTCCCCACTCAAACTCACGCGTCGCCCAAAACCAGCAATGCGAATCGCGGAAACATCATGTGCAACAGTGTCCAAATAGTCGGCCTCATCGACGGCACAAAATCCGGTATATAAACGTTGGTCGAACTCGGTTCGATTAAAACCCCGCATCAACCCTGAAACCTGAACCGCCGGACCTCCAACATTCATGCGGGCAATTATTCGCATTACCCGTATGGGGCTAATATTTGTTTGACTCACGCGCCAATCTTCCCCTAAAACTGCCCCACGGCGACGACCAACCCTCGCTGCAGCTTAAGTTCGTAAAAGGCAAACTTTAGTGCCCAGACAGCCACCTGCGAGCTCACAAAACTCCAAAATTCTTAGTATTGCGGATTCACTAGGTAGCCTCATATAGAGTTCATTCATAATGCAAATTCTTCAAGTGCTCCCTCATCTTTCAAAGGGCGGGGCCGAGCGTGTCGTCATTGAGTTATCGAATGCCTTAATTGAAGCTGGTCATCAAGTTACTCTTCTCTTAACTTTTCCAGTTGATGCCGCCTTGAATCAGCAAAATTTAGATAAAAGGATCAAGGTTCAATTCGCATCACCAAACCCTACCAATCGCTTCCTGGCGTATTTAAAACTTCCCTTATTCGTGGCCAGATACTGGAAAGTATTTAGAAAATATGACGTAATCCATTGCCATTTAACATACGGCTTGGTCTTTGGATTCTTCATTTCTTTCTTTCGCAAAATAACACGAGTAAGAAATCTGCGATTAATCGCAACCTGTCATATGGTCGGAACGGGCGTTTCTCGCAATACTAGAATTTTCAACGAACGACTGTCGTATTTTTTTGACGTCTTTGTTCTAATGGCACAAGATGCCCAATGGCGTAACTTTATCTCTGCTAAGAAGAGAGCTAACTTTAAGATTGTAGCAAATGGCATTTCAGCAAAAATGTGGATGAAAAATAAGTTGGAGCGATCAAATAATAAGTCTTCCTGGACAGTTGGGACTATCAGCCGCCTCCAAGCGGAAAGGAAACCATGGCTATTTTTGGAAGTATTCTCGCAAGTTTATAAATCCTCGAATTGTGAAGTGCGCTTTATTCTTGGAGGCGAAGGTCCAGAGAGAGAGTCCCTAGTTGCGCTATCAGGAAAACTGAAGCTCAGCGGAAATCTCTCCATGCCAGGGTTAGTAATGGATCCGAGTGTAATTTTGGAGGACCTTGATCTATATGTTGGGCTAAATGTCGAAGAGGTCACCGGAATTGCTGGGCTTGAGGCAGTCTTCTCAGGCGTTCCCGTGCTCAGCATTCAACTTTCCCAAACATATACAAAAGGGGAAAACGATTGGATTTGGTCTGACCAAGACCCGAAGATTGTTGCTGGAAAGATAGTATCTTTATTAGATAATCCCAAAAAATTAGCCGAGGTTGCTAAAGAGCAGTATCGAGTGGCCGCTCATGAGTATTCGATAGAGCGGATGCGAGACAGCTACCTTAATCTTTATACTTCAGAGAAATGAACATCTTGATGAACCTAGTTCGAGACGAGCGAAACACACCCAAAGTTAGGGTGCCTACCCAATCACGTGATGCTCAGTTGAAAATGAATTCCGAGGGCAGTGGATTGGATCTGGAACGTGGATAGGAGAAGATGCAATGTATCAAGCAAAAAGAATGTTGGTCTTTCACTCTGCTTACACTTTTGAGGATATAAAGAAGTTGGGACTGGAAATATTCGTGCAATCAAGAGATGCGGGTAATTTCTTTGAGAAAATCCTCACGGTTAGTCCTGTTGCCAGCCTGCAATACCAACCAGAAGATCCGCGACAAATTTCTTCACCAGAATTTTTCCAACTTGATGATAGAAACCTTGTCTTAGAAGGAAGACTAGCACAATTTCATTTTCTAAAAAGATTTAGGATTCTCAATTTCCTTTTAGCGCAGGTAACTTTGATTATCACTCTTCTTAGAAAAGGAAAACTCCAGGAAGTTGAACTTATTCGAGGTGAAGATCCGCGATTCAATGGATTGTATGCATACATAGCGTCTCGATTTCTAAGGAAGCCGCTAGTCATTGGCTTGTGGGGTAATCCTGGCCGCATTAGGAACCTTAATGGTAAGCCAATCGCACCTCGACTATTTCCAACAATGTACTTAGAAGAAAAGGTCGAAACCTTCATACTCAAACACGCTGATATTGTCTTGGCTCAAAATATTGAGAACATGAGTTACGCACTTCAGAAGGGTGTTGAGCTGGGAAAGACAAGAATTACACCTCTAGGCGTAGGGATCGACAAAGTGCACTATCTCTCGCTGTCTAATCGCTTGGATATCTCATCCGACCTTGAAACTTTGCAGATAGGAGAAGAGTTTCTCTTGTTCTGCATTTCAAGGTTAGAAGCCCTCAAGATGGTAGACCATGCCATTCGTGCGTGTGCAGTACTCAAAGATGCTCAGATTTCCTTCAAACTTGTTTTAATTGGCGAAGGAAGAGAGAGGAATAATCTCGAGAAGTTGACCAGCGAGCTTGGACTTGCGGGCAATGTGATTTTTGCTGGAAATAGAAGTCAATCTTGGATAGCAGGTCTCATGTCCCATGCGGACTTAAATGTTGCGCCGCTGTGCGGAAGAGCCCTTCTTGAAGCCAGCCTATCGGGCTGTCCAGCAGTTTCTTATGACGTGGATTGGCACGATGAAATTGTTCACACTGGCGTCACGGGCGAACTTGTTGAGAATTTAAATTTCGTGGCGATGGGAGAAGCTGCAAAAAAAATATTGCTTGATGATCAATTACGTGCAGACATGCGCGAAAAAATGTTCAAACTCGCTCACGAATTGGCTAGTCCATCTCGCATTACAGAGGAGCAGGTAAAAATTTATTCAGATTTGATTCAAAAGAGGCGATCCAAGTGATGTAATGAAATATTATCTGGCACTAGGCTTGATTGACATCACCACCCTTAAATCTAAAGAATTTCCTCAGTAATCTGTTCCATTATCTTCACAAAAGTTTTTCCATTTTCAGAGGCCTTAAACCTTTCGACTACCTGGATGGGGGGCGAGTAGTGGAAGCCCTCAGAGGTGATCACCTTTAGCGCATCCTTTAGTGTTTGATACCCTAAATCCATTTCCGTTGGGGATGCCACCCACCCGCCCAATTCCTTAACAAGATCAGCACTTGGTCCTGGAGGCGTATAAGCCAGAACCGGCACATTGCTACCGACGTAATCAATCAGTTTGCTCGGAAGAAAAGGGCTCATCTCCATAGGTGCATCAATTAGTAAAAGGAGATCCGCATTTTGCATTAATCCAAGAGATTCTCGAAAGGAAATAGACGGAAGAACTTCGATGGAGACCACCTTAAGTTTCTGAATATCTCTGAGAGCCTTTTCATCTAGCTTCGCTCCGACAAACTCAACCCGCAATTTCTTGGCAATACCGGGCTCGTTAGCCTCGAGCTCTACGAGAGCCGAGATAATCGGGTCTGGACGTCGCAATCCATAAAAACTTCCAATGTATCGAAGAATTGTCGGCTCATTGGGCCGAATCTTGATTTCGCAGGGGTACATAGTTGGCGAGAAAGAGTGAGGCACCACGTGCACTTTCCTTCGAATTTCGGTATTTGAAAACCCTTTCTCGGCCGTAATCACGAACTCATTCGTGACCGAGATTGCATCCGCTTGATTTAGCACGCGATTGAACAGATTTTCATTAGACCTTTTAATCCAGTTTTTTACCTCAAAATAAGGGTTTGAGACCCAAGGATCACTGAAATGCGCGATCCATTTTGGCGATCTTTTTAGCGAAGATTTAAGTTTGAGACCAATAAGATGCGAAGAATGTGGTTGAGACCAAGTAACCATAACCTCATATCTATTTTCGTTTATCATTCGCTTTGCTTTATGAAACAAAAGAAAGTTAAAAAAACGGTACGAATCCGGCAATTTACTCAATGGACCAAATCTACCCATAGGCGCCCAACGGAGAATTCCGGGGACCTGCACGTACTCAACAATGCCAAAATTCTCGTTAACTACCGCCTCGAACGAATTGTCTTTTCCAAACCACTTTTTCCATGCAGAAAAAGTGACCACATCAAATTCATAACCGGGAAGAGAGGATAGCAGTTTCACCATCAGGTGTGATTCTGGGAAAGCTGCAGGAGGAAATATTGGTGAAATTAATAAACCTTTTTTAACCAACTTCTTCCTTTAGCCACTCGTATGTATTTGCAAGGCCAGTTTCAAAAGGCACTATTGGAGAATACTTAAGAATAGATCTTGCCTTATCGATACTAGACAATCGTTTAGTTACATGATCCCAGTTACGTCTCTCATAAAATTCCACCCCCGCAGGATTGCCGGTGATTTCATTGACGGCATTTGCCAATTCAATAACCGAGGTTTCTTTTCCATTTCCCAAATTAAAGATTTCCCCTTTTGCTTCCGGCGTTATCAAGGCAAGCAAAATACCTTCCGCTATATCGGTTACATATGTAAAATCTCTTGTTTCACTACCTGTACCTAAGATCGGCAGGGGCTTATGATTCATTGCTAAATTCAAGAAATTAGGTATTACATTTCGGTACTTTCCGGGAAATTCATACGGCCCATAGCTATTAAAAATTCTCACTATAGAATAATTTAGGTCATTTAGATGGCCATACAATTCGAAGTATTTTTCCCCTAGATACTTCGTTAGTGCGTAGGGGGTATCAAACCCTCCAACCTCTGAATTCTCTGACATCGCAGCATTGGAATTCCCATATACACATGATGATGAGGCATAGACGACTCGTTTTATTCCGACCTGAGCAGAAATTTGCGCTACATTCAAGCTGCCAAGACCATTGGTGGATAAATCAGCCCTAGGGTTGTCTACGGAATTTTGATTCGCAAATAAAGCAGCTAAGTGAATTACATATTCCACCGAATCCTTTAGAAGTTTCTCCACCAGGACGTGGTCTTCGACTGATCCTTTATGCACTTGTACTTTTTTGTCTAGAGTTCCGCCGCCTGCCGAGGAGAAATCATCCAAAACAACAACGTCGAAACCTTTGTTGATAGCAGCTGCAGCCAAATTCTTGCCGATAGCACCCATCCCACCGGTGATAAGAAGTCTACTCATTTCTATTCCTCCAAGTAACTTGAGAAATTCGCAACAGCAAAAGGTGCGAATCTGGCGACGCTTTCAAAAAAACCATTCCAATCATATACCTGTGAGGGATCGGCATACATGTTAATACGCTTAAGGCTCCCTTTCTCTATCATTTCAAAAGCTTTCTTCATTTCGCTTTCAAAGACTTCAGGGGTAAATTTTAAGCTGCCTGAAAACCTAAAGTTAAAACTATCTAAAATTCCTAACGGCCAAGATGGACAGCCAGTAACGGGGATTTCTAGAATATCCTTGTTTGAAAAAAGGGGACCCTCGAGGTAAGTATATTTTGGGCTTGTTGAACTTGAAAAAGTGTAACCCAGTTCTCTGAGTTCATTATGTAAAAAGTCTAAGTTACGTTGGAGTTGGAATGTTCCAAAATGTGGCGTTCGGAAGCCTTGAGGTTCTAGTCCAAGGCACTCAACCAGCGCGTTATGCCCCCTTTTGATATCTCTGATTACTTCGTCTTCTTGAATCTGATCATAAAAGAGTGTGCTGATGTATTCCGTCCGTTCATCATCAACAACTGTGTGTTGCAGATAACCATGATTTATAAACTCCGCACCTAGCTCAGCTATAGTTTTATAAGTCGTTAAACCCTCTTCAATCAACTGCCCTGGTACTGCATATACTGGCGTGATTCCTAAACTGGCTAGTTTCTCATGTACAAAAGGCAAGACTTTATAATCTAGTTTCGTATCGCAATCAAAAGTCAGGACAAACTTAGGAACAGCAAATCCCGCGTTTACGCATTTCCTATCAAAAACTTCCCAAAGTAACTTTGGCGCGACTTTTCCAATTGACCTAAGTGCAAATTCTTCAAGGCTCCTCACGGAATGGGATTCTCCAAAATTCTTTCGATGTGCTCAACTATCCTCTTAGATGCATGTCCATCCCACATATGGGGGATCGTATGCGCTTTATCTTCTGAAAGTAGAGTTTCTTGTGCAGATTCAAAAATTCTATCAATTGACACTAACTTATTTGTTCCAATTTCGATGGTAATTGGTCGCTCTGTATTTTCCCTTGCAGTGAGGCAAGGCACTCCAATGTAGGTGGTTTCTTCTTGCACACCCCCACTGTCCGTGATTACAAGTTTTGCATTCTTAACCAGGTGCATAAAGTCGAGGTAATCAAGTGGATCTGTTACGATTACGTTTCCTCTCATCAGTAGTTCATCCAATCCAAATTGAGTGATTCGCCCCCGGGTTCGTGGGTGAAGCGGAAAAACTAGTGGCAAAAGTTCACTGGTTCTAATTATCTGACTTAATATCTTCTGTAAGTTTTCGACATTATCCACATTCACAGGTCTATGAAAGGTAATCACGCCATATTCTCCAGATTTAAGACCTAGAACACTAGAAATCTTTGAACGACTAATTTTGTTTTGGACCATCTCAAAACTGTCTATCATTACATTGCCAACCATGTAGATTGAGTCTGGGTTTCTGTTTTCAGCGATCAAATTGAGATCTGCATCGATTGAAGGCGTGAAGAGGTAATCAGAGAGTGAATCAATTGTTAGTCTATTTATTTCCTCCGGCATACTTCTATCGCCACTACGTAGACCTGCTTCAACATGAGCAAGCTTGATTTCTTCCTTCGATGCCACAAGTGAACACGCCAGGCTAGACGTTACATCGCCCACCACGACGCAAAAATCTGGTCGATCTTCAATAACGATTTTTCGATAGAAATCAATGACTCTTGATAACTGCTCAATCTGTGAACTTCCTGGATTAGCTAATTGATATTCGGAGGTTGGAAGATCAAAAATTTTTAGAAAATTTGACATCATTTCCGGAGACGAATGTTGCCCAGTGAAAATAAGTCTAGGGCGAACAGTCGTTGAATTTAGAAATGCATGATACAAGGGGGCAATCTTCATAATGTTGGGTCTAGCGCCAATTACTAAATCCACTATTTTCATCGAACTACACGCTTCCATTAGAAGAGAACCAGTCAAAGACTAAACAATCTAACTTCCGACATATTGCGTCTCTCATCCAGAAAGTCTAGCAATATTCAAGGATCAAATCTGAAAAGACAAAGAAATATGCTTAAATTTCAGAGTCCGTAATACCAATAGAAGACAATTGTGCGTAAAATAAGAGGTAGAAAATGAGTATTTAAACAAACTCAGAACTTTGTGAGTAACATAAATTAGTATGTAGCTTGGAAAGGCATCCATGTTATCAGTTTCACATCACCAAGTACTTCTGTATGAAAATGTTCAAGAATGTGAAAAAATTCTGGATGGATTAGGCCCTTGCTCTTTTTTCCAATCCAAAACATGGCTAAATTTGTTGGCCTCCTACGGTCAAGAACCTTTTTTGATCACGTTAGTTAATGACAAGAAAGTTGTTGTAGCTTATTACTTGATGTACGTTACTAAATCGGATTATTTGTCTGACTACTCAAGATGGAAGTTAGTTAGTTTTTTTGATAAATCGCTGATTGGCATGCACGGTCCTGTAATTTTAGATCAAGGACTGTCTGTTAATGAAGTATTGGTGAATTTTCTCGATTTCATCGAGCAACATGCAAGAAAATATAGAACTATAGAATTGTTCAGTTCGCCAGTTGAAGAAGACGCCATCCAGACATCAAAGCCCCTCTCAAGTCTATTTAAAATTGAAGTTAATAAAACATGGATTCTTGAACTGAGTGACGAAGATAAAGATGGCCCGAGTAAAATGCGACGCGATAGACGTAAGAACGTGAAAAAATCCGACGAATTCGGACTAACATTCCAATTATGCGAAAATCTAAATGATGTTCAGGCTTATGTCGACGTTAGAAATGGAGCACAAAGACACAATCAACTTAATGAAATCCCCTTTTCTCATTTCGAGAAAAATTGGGAATTAACTCGCGACAAGGATGTGTATTTTATTTTTTTGGCTGAGCAAAACGGCAGATGTTTGGCCGGGCAAGCGGCATTTTTATCCGGCGAGTATTTGTACTTAACAGGTGTTGCCGTGTCTCCAGAATCCCGATCGCAGGGAATACCAGCCAACGATTTTCTCCAGTTTAATGTAATAAAGTGGGCATATTCGCGCGGAGTTAAATTCATTGATTTTGTGGGAGCTAACCCTGAAAGTAAAGATGAAAAATTGAAGAGAATTGATGACGCAAAGAGCTCCTGGGGTTCACAAATTGTCAGCTATCCAGTCATAAGAAAAATGAAATTGAATCACAACAAAGAGTTTCTAATTAGGATTTTAATTAAACTCAATGAGTATTTTTATAGGCATACGCATTCATAAGTTGTAATCGAGAATACGCCCAAGAGTATTTTCCATTCTTTAATGCCGAACGACCTAGCTGTACAGTGTCAGTTTTAGGGATAAAGTTATCTCTAAGAATTATCACCGTATCCGCAAAGTCCCGTGAATCGCCTGCCATGAAAGCCATCCCCGTTCCCGTTTCAGCAATAGCATTTTGTAAAGAATGACAACTGCTCACTAAAGATGGCAATCCAGCTCCGAAGTGTTGATACAACTTATGAGGGTTAGTATTGTCTGTCTGACCATACTGGTGGTGAGGAATTATTCCAACGTTAGATTCCAGCATCATCTGACGCAACCTGGGATAAGGCAATTGTCCATAAAATGTAACTATTTCAGATAAATTTAGCTTCCTCGCAAGACTTTTCCAATAATCGATTCCTGGGCCTTCTCCAACGATATGAAGACGAATATCTGGATACTCTGCAATTAATAGAGAAATACCAGCGATTGCTACATCTAGTCCTCTATGGATACTGCAACTACCACCGTAAATCAAATCAAATGTGCTTGATTCAAGACGTGCTTTGTTAATCAAATCAAAATTAATTCCCCCCCATTCTTCAGGATTTTCTGTATTGTGCACTACGAATATTTTACCTGAACTTAAACCATGCATTCCGATTAAGCGAGATCTCATTTCATCGCAAGTAACAAGAATTGCGTCTGCAGCAGATATGGCTGACTTTTCATATAGAAGCCAATCACTAAGAGAATACAAGTTAGATTCTGAATCCAAATCACGAGCTGTGCTCCAATAGTTATATGGATAGTTTTCATGTAAGTCAAGAATAAAATGCATATTAAGAGAAGATGCCACCCTGGAAGCAGACAATGATTTTGCCAATCCTCCCCAATGAATTACATCGGGTTGGATCTGTTTCAGAATTTTGACAAAATCTTTACTGGTTTTATTTACTAATTTCACTTTATTTTTGCAAAAAACATATTTAGATCTTCTGACTAACTTGGCGGCAAGGCCCTCATACCAAACGATATTTCTCTCATTGAAAACAACCTTATTTTTAAAATTCCTCGATTTGAGATTTCCTTCGGACAAATAGTAAATTTCTAAATCTTCAGATTCGAGCATCGCGATCATCTTACTGATTCGTAAATTTGGGAAACCTTCGGGGTAGACAAATAGAATCCTTTTCTTAGTTTCTTTTGTCATAACCTTGCCCCTTGATTACTATCTGTTTATATAAGCTGGCTAGGGTCTTTTCAGAGCATGCGGCACCTGATGTTAAATACTTTTGATGTGCCTCGTTACTCAAGTTAATACGAAAACTTTCCGAAATCCCTAATTTTTGTATTGCTTCCACCCAAGACTTTTCATCGTCTAATGTTAAAATGCAAGAAGAATCTAAGATCTCAGGTAATTTACCATCATTCCGGAAGGTTGAAATAACAGGTATTTTCGAAGCCATGTATTCTAAAACCACTTTACTGACACCGCCATAAAAATTTACTGATACTGCAAAATCGTAAGTATGCAAATTCCTTCTTAGATTTTCATTTGCAACTGATTGAATGAAATTGCACCGATCGATCACCCTTAGATCTTTTGCTAATCCGATTAACTCATCTCTTAAGGGGCCATCTCCGATAATGTCGAGCCTTAACTCGGGGAGATAAACTAGTGCTCGAATTACGTTAGCTGGATTCTTTCCTGGTATCAGTCTACCGACCAATACTGCTCTTCTAAATGACGAATGATTGGTCTTTACCTCTGGAATCGAAGGTATTGAATTGTATATAACTTCGCATTCATCTATCCACCTTGATGTGTATGAGCAAATAGATTTATAAACGCATATAACTTGGTCTGCATTCACTAGTGAGTGCTTTTCCACACTTCTAAGTGCGAGCAACTTAACTATTTCAATGACTTTAAATGGATTATCTTCAATCTGCATCTTGAGATTCTCTCTGGGATTAGTGTGAAGAGAGATCACATGTGGGACCGATTGTTTCTTAGCAATCAAGGTTCCAAAATAACTGTTTATGTGCAAACCGTAACTTCTCACCATGTCTACTCGAGGTATTTTATCTATGTGTTTTTTGGCCCAGAACTTAAGTATGAGTCTGCGCCAACCAAGCATTCTTATAAAAAAGTGTTTCGGTACTGGAACTAGAATGAATTCACATAAAGCACCAGAGACTGCAGCTGAAGCTTCAAGCTTTAGTTGATCTTCTTCAGAGAAAACTAAAAAAATAACTCGTTGAAAAAAACCTTCTGGATTATAATAATTCTTAGTCAGCTCTCCTTTCTCGACAATCTCCTTGAGTGAATCACTCATCGTGATTAGAACTGTAAATTCACCTACTGTGTTCAATTTATGAATTACTCCAATTATCCTCTTTAATGAATAGAGATGTCTCCCATAGAACGGCACTCATAGGCCCAGGTCCCAAGAATGGAATTTGAAGAAAACCTGATTTCCTAAGAAGTTTAGCCGAACTAACATATCCGTCACTATTGTCCAGGATGATCATCCCATTTTTAGACAATGCTCTTATTGCAACTTTCACACATTCTTCTCGATATGACCCGTCAACAACAATCAAATCAAATGTGTGGTCAAAATCTAAAGGAGCATTTATGTATTCAGTTCCTTCTTTATAAAGAATTAGACTTTTTGTTGTACTCGTCGACATATCATCAATTTTATTTTTCCAGAATTGATTATCTTCTACAGAGGTCACATCCGCTAATCGATTTCTAAAGTAAAGCGTCGAGAAACCTGAGCCATACTCAAACACACGTTTTCCATTGAGTTCTATCGTATTCAGAAAATGTATCGCTGAATACGTGAACCAGGGTGTGGGTTTACTTAAACTATCAATAGGGATATTTTGCGAAATAGAGTTCACTATCCCGAAAGTTTTATTTTGGGATAGTGCAATCTTTACTAAGTCTTTAATTGGGCCTAACCTCGTCATAACCGCACCTCTCACTTCGTAAAGCCTTAACCCTATAGCTGAACTATGAGGTCCAGTGCTCTTTCACTCTTTCTCCATATTTATTGTCTCCCCAGTAAGCGCCATAAGCCATAAAGTAAAGATCTTTGCTCTTCCAAACGCAGGGGAAGCCGACTCCATGGTTAGCCCACTTCCCGTGAGGCCCTATTCGTTTCCCTGATTCGATATCCCATGAATTTAGATCGCTAGATACAGCAGAATAGATTGAATTTCCTACGGCAGGTTTAGTCCCAGCTCTAAAGTAAAGTCTGAATTCGCCATTGTCCAGTAAACAAAGATTTGGGTTAGAGAGAAAACCTTCCCCGCTTATCCCCTTGAGATAAACCTCATGACGCAACTCCCATTTTTTTCCATCCAAGCTATAAAACAGCAATAACTTTGATTGATTTGCATGTTTGTTTATCGTGCCGATTGCAATATAACGGTCTTGAGAATAGATGATTGAAAGATCCTGTAGTTCTCGTGCAATCTCCGGCCAAGACTGCTCAATTTCCTTTTCAGGCCATATTGAAGGATCTAAAGTGTATGCCCGAATCTTTGAAAACTTGGGCGAGCTAAACTTTTCAATTCCATACATAACATTGTTGCAAACTGATAAAGCGTGTATCTCTGGAATCCCCAGTGAAAAACAGGATCTCCATATGCCGTCACAGAACAGAAATTGTCTCCAAGATTTAGCTTTTTTATCCCACCCAGAGGACAACGCATAAAAAGAACTTTTTTGTATGTTTACAGCCGCAAAGTAAGTCATACTGCCTCTGACTTTTTGACAAGACAAAACTGGAATATCTAGGTCCTTCCAGTTTAGTCCGTCTGATGAGCTTGCAAATAAAATTCGATCGTGGCTAAAAATCGGGCGCTTAAGAATTCTTTCTAATCTCGCATGTGAGTAAATTGGAAAAAAGCTAAACTTATTTGTGAGCTTCACTCAACGCTAATTCTTCTAGCCATAACAGCTAGCGTCTCCGGGAAAAGCCGATGGAAAAAACGATTTGATTGAGGAATGTTCATAAACTTGACAACCTCAAAACCTTGAGATTTCAATAATGTGAACAGGGTGCGCGGAGAGAACAAGTTTAGATGACCAAGATGTGTTACAGGATCGTAAGGAACAGCGTTAACCATGGAAACGTAGCCCATATTATTTCTGCGCCTAATCAATGAATTAACCCGCCGAGAAAATTCTTCTTTAATTGATTGAAACCCGAAGGCATTTGGAGTGGAAATAATCAACATGCCATCCGCATGCATGTAATTCTTAATCTCTGTAAGAAATTGAGCTAAATCAGGAATGTGCTCAACAAGTTCCAGAGCCATGACAACATCGAATTTTTCTGAACCAGCTAAGGATTCGCTATCCAACGTGTGTATACAATTCTCACGTGTAAAGCACTCCCTTCCGATCAAATTTGAAGTGAAGTCTTGGTCATAGTTTACAACTTTAACCGAATCAAGTTTTCGGGAAATCCACCAACCAAATGCGCCAATTCCTGCACCGTAATCAAGAATCCTGATATCGCTCTTTTCATAGATCATGAGCCACTCCAGCAATTTTTTTTGGCGCGATGGTAATTTTGAGAATTCATCATACGAAGGCAGTAATTTTGATTTCCAATCAGCTACATTGTTAAATGTAGTCCCACCGACGGTATAGTTAAAATTCATTTCTGGCTCCGATACTTATTTATTATTTAACAGCTACTATGATAACCCAAGAACTAAAGAAAAAAGACTTGATTCCCTTAAGAGTAAACAAATGCAATCTGCTGAACGGATGAGAGTAAGAGATCTCAGTGGCAGACCTGAAACCGCATTTTTCTAATGCATTAAACAAATCTCGTTTACTCCAGCAAGATATGCCAAAGTCAGGATTTAGCTTGTCTATCTTTCTAAGAACTCGTTTTTTGTAATCGAATATAATCAACTTACCGTCTTCATCCAAAAGTCTAAATGCTTCTTCAAATGCAGCAGGCCCTGCAAAGTAAAATGATGCGACTCCAAAAACAGTATCTGCGCAATTATTTTGTAATGGAGTGAATCTAATGTCTGAAGTAACAAACGAATCGCCACGGGGAGATTGGTCTACTCCAGTGTATTTGAAACCTGCATCTATGAGAGGCTGTGAATATAGACCTTCCCCGCATCCAAAATCTACTATCCTCCCATTTAGTTTTGTGTGTTTAGAAATGATATCTAAGACAAATTTATAAACAATCATGTTACTTTCCTTCCCGCTTAAAACTAGGTCTATTTGGCTTCAACACAGGATTTGTTAGGCTGGATGTAAAATAGTAAAAAAATAGTGTAACAAAAACTATAAAAATTGAGATAGATATTATGTTATTCGTATTCCAATAGATAAGACTAAAGCAAACAACCGATACCGCACTCCAAACCATAGAGACCTCTAAAAAATACACTTGCAGATCTCTCACTCGCAGCATCACCATAATTAGAATTGGTTGAACTAAGATTGAGAGGAATGTAGACCAAGCTGCTCCTATAATTCCGTAGTTAGGAATTAGTAGCAGATTTAAGACAACGTTAGAAAGAGCCGAAGCACCCAGAATAAAGGGTTCATAACGGGTAATTCGATTATGAAATAGTATGTACCGTAGATGGTCGCCCAAGTATAAAAATAGATATGAAATTCCTACTATGTATGCGACTGATAAAAATTCATTCCAATTAAGTGGTGGGAAGTACCTCTCGATTATGTGTTGCGCAAACTTTAGAACAGTCAAAAAAGCAAATGTAGAAACGGTCAGCAAGCTCATCGTCCTGGAGGCAAACCTAATCTCCTTCGCTTGCCAATGACTCTGATTAGAGTTAAAGAGAACTCTTGGAGCTAGCATGAAGACTCCCGAAGCAGTTACGCTTACGCTCATGAGTCCAAGTGTGTAAGCAAGACTATAATGTCCAAGAGTTTCAGCTGGCACCATTTCAGACAAAATCAATTTGTCGGCACCATTAGTAACCCACATCAAGATTCCATTCAGAGCAAGTGGTGTTGCAAAAAGGTACATATCTCTAGATAGGAAGCTTATAGGCGTGAATCCAGTGCCTGAACTTTTGATTAGAAATACCCCTAGGGCCAATACAAGAATCGAAGACCCCACCATTGCAACAAGAATTAGCCTTAAGTCAAACTTGGTTTGCTGCAAGGCTACAAATATGAAAATGAGATTCAAAAAAACATCTAAGAAGTTAACGTAATAGTAGAATCTAAATTTTCCTATAGCTCGTAAGTGAGTGTTGAATACTGCAACCAATTCAACAAGTAGACCGTATGTAAATATGTACGGAAAAAAGCCTACATCGATTTTATTACTAAAACTGAAGTAGCAGGTCAGGATAGTAGAAGATGTAATTGAATACACGGCAATGGTTGTATATAAACTTCTACGAAATATAGAATCCACTCTCTGATAGTTCAGTTCATCGGCATTAAACCTTAGAAGACTCTCACGAATTCCAAATGAGGAAGCAGCGCTCACCAAAGAGACTAGAGTCAACATAAGAGCATATTTTCCATAATCTGCAAAACCAAGTCTGCTGATTAGTATAGGGATGATTAAGATAGACTTTACTCGAAGACTGAATTCCATAAGAATTTGCATTCCTAGAATTTTGAAGAACTTGATTTTTATGGTTCCCGAGTTCATTTGAATAAGATACCCTAGGATTACAATTGGAACTGATACGCATTGCAATTGTTGCGAAAAAATGTATCTGGCCAAGGGTTCAACTCGTAAGTCGGAATTTCACTGACTCGTGTGTCGCCCAGGAAAGTAAATATTAGCGATAGTGCAATTTTTGCGACTAGCTGTTCCATTCATCTCTCACGAATTTTGGCGGCTTAAAATTTGTCACTGTGACTTGGTTAGCTCTACAGCGGTTTGCCCAGAACGTGGTAGCGAAGACCTTGCCAATTATTTTCATTTGTCACACTACGGCCATCAAGTAAAGTTTTAATTCCTGGAATCTGAGCGCTCGTGAGCCCTTGGTATTCTGCGTGATCAGTTTGTACAATTGCAGCGTCAACGGATTCGCCGTAGTGGTACCCATCAAACCCATAATTAGCCAACTCTTTATCGCTAAACATCGGATCATGGACAAAAACTATTGCGCCAGATTTTTTCAACGACGAAACGGTAGGAAATACGCCTGAAAATGCCATCTCCTTGACTCCGCCACGATAAGCGGCACCAAGAACTACCACGCGTTGACCCTTGAGGTCCCCATGAATTCTTACCAGAGTATCTACCACGCGCGCTGGCATAGTTTCATTGGCGTTGCGCGCGGCACTGACGACGGTAGCTGTCGGATCGTTCCAGATATAGAAGCGGGGATAGACTGGGATGCAGTGGCCACCAACTGCGATACCGGGCCGATGAATGTGTGAAAATGGCTGCGAGTTAGACGCATCAATTACTTTTTGCACATCTATTCCATTAGATTCAGCGAAAAGTGCAAACTGATTGGCTAAAGCTATATTTACATCGCGATATGTTGTCTCAGCTAGTTTTGCAAGTTCGGCTGCTTCACAACTTTCAAGGTCCCAAACACCATTTAGTCTTTCGAGATCAGGGCGCACATCAAAGTCCAGAACATCTTCATAAAACTTTACGCCACGCTCGCCGCTAGCAGGATTAATCCCGCCCACCAATTTTGGATACTTGCGAAGATCAGCAAATACTCGACCAGTAAAGACCCGCTCTGGTGAAAAAACTAAATGGAAATCAATGCCCGCTTTTAGTCCTGAAATTTTCTCAATGGCCGGCGCAAAGCGAGTCCTCGTTGTACCGACTGGCAAGGTAGTTTCGTATGAAATAAGAGTGCCAGGTTTAATTCCATTACCTATCGCTTTTGTAGCAACATCCATTTGGTTAAAGTCAGGATTCCCTTTCTCGTCAACAAAGAGCGGAACGACTACCACTACGGCATCGCTTTGGGCAACAGCTCCAGTGATATCGGTTGTTGCGGTGAGTTTGCCATCATTGACTACTTCAACAAGGTATTGGGCAAGATCAGCTTCACCTGGAAAAGGCTCGATGCCATCATTTACTTGTTTGACAGTTGCTTCATTTACATCAGCGCCGATGACCGTATGACCTTTGCGGGCAAACTGCACAGCCAGCGGAAGACCAATCTTTCCAAGGGCAACCACTGTAATTTTCACTTGATTTTCCTTTAGTAAACAATATTTACTGTTTGGTTTGTCTTTGCGCTTTTGATTATTGCCTCAGCTATTTGAACAGTTGCTAGTCCTTGATCCATGGTCACGATATCTGCTGACTTACCCAAAACCGCATCACGAAAATTCTCATGTTCCATCCGTAACGGTTCGTGTTTAGAGATCGCGTAACGAATCACATCACCTTCACTGACTCCACGAAATTGTGCGATCTCGCCCCACGATGAAGTGACAGTTCCATTTGCGTAGAAAGTTAAATCAGCTGTCAAAGTGTCTGCAACAAACGCGCCCTTTTCACCAGTTAGAATTGTGACACGTTCTTTAAGTGGGCTGAGCCAGTTCACTAGGTGATTAGCGATGGTTCCGTCTTGTAAAGTACCCACTACGGCTACGAGGTCCTCATATTGGCGACCCGTACGTGACGCGGTGCGCGCTGAAACGGATGTGTATCGCTGGCTTGTGATCCACGCAGTTAGGTCGATGTCATGAGTTGCTAAATCTTTAACAACTCCGACATCGGCGACACGTGCCGGAAATGGTCCTTGGCGACGTGTAACAACTTGGTAGAGCGAGCCGAGCTGTTCGAGCCTACGTCGCGCTTCTTGTAAAGCTGGGTTATAACGCTCAATATGGCCAACCGCGCCCACTAAACCAGCGTGAGCAAAGGCTTTCGCGAGTTCCTTTGCGGTAGCCGTGTCTTGCGACAACGGCTTTTCTACCATTGCGTGTATGCCAGCAGCAGCAAGTTCTAAGCCAATTTCTAAATGATAAATAGTAGGAACGGCAACTACTGCGTAATCGATTTCAAGTGCAATTAGTTCAGCCACAGATTTTACGACAGGGCGACCTTGTGCAACGTCACTAACATCCCCTGCCGGGTCAGAAACCCCAATAAAGTCAACACCAGCAAGGGAAGCCAGAACGCGCGCATGATGGCGACCCATCATGCCTAAGCCAACCAGACCTGCGCGCACGTTCTTCACGAGTTAGGCGCCGGCCGCCGCAATTGAATTGATTACTGAAACAATTGTTTCGAGGTCTTCTGATGAGAGGGACGGGTGCACTGGAATTGAAAGAACTTCTTTGGTTGCTAGTGTTGTTTCAGGTAAATCAAAATTGTGATCAAATGAAGGCAACCGGTGTACTGGGGTTGGGTAGTACACACCATTTCCAACTCCACGTTTAGTCATCTCAGCGGCAAAGGCATCGCGATCGTGCCCTACGACACGAATTGTGTACTGGTGGTAGACATGGAATGCACCCGGTGCAACATAAGGCACGACTACACCATTCAGATTTTCATCAAGAAATTTAGCATTACTGCGTCGTTGCTCTGTCCACCCAGTTAATTTAGTAAGTTGCACTCGACCAATCGCTGCGTGAATGTCAGTCATACGTGTGTTAAACCCAACAATTTCGTTAACGTAGCGTTTTTCCATACCTTGATTGCGCAACAAACGACTCTGGCGAGCAACTTCATCAGATGCTGTCGTGATCATTCCACCCTCACCCGATGTCATATTTTTAGTGGGGTAAAAAGAGAAAATACCAGCAATACCGAATGCACCGACGGGCGTCCCATCGAAAGAGGCCATATGCGCCTGCGCTGCATCCTCTATCACTTGCAAGTTATGGCGCACTGAAATTGCCATGATCTCTTTCATTGCTGCTGGCTGGCCATATAGGTGAACAAGTTGAATTGCGCGAGTGCGCGGCGTAATTGCAGCTTCAATTGCTAGCGGATTGATAGTGAAAGTTCGAGGATCGATATCTACAAATACTGGGGTTGCACCAGTTAGTGCCACGGAGTTAGCGGTTGCAGCAAAAGTAAAAGAAGGGACGATTACTTCATCGCCTTCTTTAATTCCAATTGCAACCAAAGCCAAATGAAGACCAGATGTTCCTGAGTTAACGGCAACACATTGTCGTCCAGCAACGACTGTAGAGAATTCATTCTCAAAGGCAGCAACTTCAGGACCTTGCGCCAACATTCCAGACTGCAGAACACGATCTACTGCTGCGCGCTCTTCATCTCCAATTAGAGGCTTTGCCGCTGGAATCATCTCGCTCATATATCCACTTCCTCAAGAGTATTCTCGTCATACTCGAAATAATGTGTGCCGGTTTTGGGGCATGTAAATCGACCAGCACCTTCGTCGGTTAAAGGTACACCCGCCCTTCCTACCCAACGAATTCGTTTTGCTGGGATACCTGCCACGAGGGCAAATGCAGGAACATTCTTCGTAACTGTTGAGCCTGCTGCTACAAGCGCCCAAGCACCGATCTCTATTGGCGCAATGCAAATGCTGTTAGCTCCAATAGATGCACCCTCGCGAATTGTTACCCCAACTGGACTCCAATCACTGCCACTCTTCTGTGAACCATCAGGGTTTACCGCGCGAGGGTATTCATCATTGGTGAGAGTGACACCAGGGCCAATGAATACCCCTGCTTCAAGCACTGCTGGCTCGTAGATAAGTGCATAATTTTGAATTTTGCTATTCGCTCCGATGCTTACGCCATTGCCAACATAAACACCGCGGCCAATAATGACATTCTCTCCAATAATGCAATCTTCGCGTATTTGCGCGTAATGCCAAATGACAGCGCCATCATCGATTTGAGCACTTCCGGAAACTTCTGCGGTGGCGTGAATACGGGGCATGGTCCAACCTTACCTATTGAACTATCTTAAATCGAGCAATTCCTGATACATCCACTGCGATTTCAAGTCTCTTGATCCTTGCAAGTACCTTGCTACCTGTTGGTGGGTTTATAGACACATTCTTAGATACCTCTTAGTCATTGACCTTTGCAGCATGGGTCAAGGTCTACTCAGCCTGTTCACTTTACCTCTAAGAGGTCAGAACAATCGTTAGAAGAATGAGAGAATTGCGCAGTGAGTAAATGGATATCTAATTGTACAGTTGATGTAATGCGTAATGCAGCCGCTAGTTTAGCTCGTGGCGCATTAGTAGCATTTCCTACCGAAACTGTATACGGGCTTGGTGCGGATGCAACAAACGCTCAAGCGGTTGCTCGTATTTACCAAGTTAAAGGCCGTCCTACCAATCATCCATTGATTGTTCATATTTCTGACCTTAAGTATTTAGATCAATGGATCTCTAGTATTCCTGAATATGCGAATGCGCTCGCCAGAGAATTTTGGCCCGGTCCGATGACTTTAATTTTTGAGCGTAGCGAACTAGCAAAAGATTTCATAACAGGTGGGCAGAACACAGTTGGCATTCGTATTCCAGATAACTCACTTGCACTTGCACTTCTAGATGCATTTCATAAGTTAGGTGGCGCAGGTATTGCTGCGCCAAGTGCAAATAGATTTGGTCAAGTTTCACCAACAACAGCCGAAGCGGTTCAAGACGAAGTAGGTAATTATTTATCAGATACGGATCTAGTTCTTGATGGCGGTGCATCAGAGGTTGGCGTTGAGTCAACAATAATTGATTGCACGGGGGAACTTCCAAGAATTCTTCGCCCTGGTGCGATAACTATTGAGATGATTGAAGAAGTTTCAGGGCTCAAAGTTTCGGATCCAGCTGAAATTAAATCAGATGACTTCAAACAAGAGTTTATCCGCGTGAGTGGCTCGCACGAAAGTCATTACGCACCCAAAGCCAAAGTATTCTTAGATCAGGAACCTGTGCGTGGTTCTGGCTTTATTGCACTCGAAAGTGTCAATACTCCAGATGGCGTAATTAGGTTGTATGCGCCGAAATCTGTTGAAGAATTCGCTCAAGTTCTATATGCAGCCCTTCGTGAAGGTGACCGTCAGAATCTTGACGCTATTTATATTGCTCAGCCGTCTGGCGAAGGCCTAGCGATTGCGATTAGGGACCGGTTATCGCGTTCAGCAAATGGTAGATAAATCAATACTAATTCATTAATCCTTGGCACCTGACTAACTTTGGTGCTTAATCTAGAGATTACAGCAAATGGGGCTGTTAGTTTAAATGGCAGCAACGGACTTTCAATCTTGCTTCAATTTCCGCGAAAGCAAATGTTATCCAGCCCCTGAATTTCAAAGTCCCAATTAGAATGCAATCTCGCTAATTTATGCCATGTGTTTGTGCGCATCGGGTATCCCTTCAAGCCAAAAATTGTGGCACTCAAAATTCGTTAGTTTTGAGTCAATATTGAGGAATGTCACTACGATTGTATTAGGAACTGCTCGTCTAGCTAACAGTTAGTTTGAGCAGGTGAGATGACTTCGTAGTCTCCTGGATTTTCCAGGAGGGACTTCATCATTAGAGAAGCGAATTACCGAAGAGACATCCAAGCTCTAAGAGGCCTAGCCGTAATTGCCGTAGTTCTGTTCCATACCAAAGAGAGTTATTTCCCACTTGGTTATCTTGGAGTAGATGTCTTTTTTGTAATCTCTGGCTTCGTTGTCACGCCCTTAATTCTACGGATCTATACTGACCAATCTAATAGTCGGGGATGTTTATCAAATCTAATACATTTTTATAAGAGGCGCTTCTACCGTCTTGCACCTGCTCTAGCCCTAATGCTTGCTATTTCAGCGATATCGATATTTTTACTTGGGCCAATTGCTGATCACCAGAGATTTTCCAGACAAGGCATCGCTACCCTGTTTCTTGTAGGCAATGTCGGTGCGTATAGATATTCAGGAAACTATTTCTCCCCCAATCCAAACCCACTTGTTCATACTTGGTCTCTGTCAGTTGAAGAGCAAATCTATATCTTTCTGCCACTTGTCTTAATGGTTACTCTTCTTCATCGTAGGAAAATCAAGAAAATTACCGCAGTTGCAATCGGAATTATGTCAGCAATAAGCTTAGTTTCATTTCTATATCCGACAATTTTGCAAGCCTTATACTCTCGATCAGGTATTGAGCTTCCTTCTCAATTTTCGTTTTACTCGCCGATAGACCGGATCTGGCAATTTTTGGTTGGTGGCGGTGCGTTCCTCTTGTTAGATGGATACAAAAATCGCAGTAAGAAAATCCCAAAAGGCATTCATATGCTAACCGCAATTTCCTTAGTAATGATTCTATTCGGCCCCTTCCAGATAGACCTTAAGGTCAGTTCATTACTAGCTAGTTTGTTCGCAGTGATTGTGATTCTATTTAAGTCTCTTGACTTACTTCCAGATTTTCTGACTAAGAATCTTGAATGGGTCGGTGATCGGTCGTACTCGATTTATCTAGTACACATGCCTTTGTTGTACATTGCAAAATACTCACCTGTGATGCAAATTGGAACAGGTGAAAATCGTATAATTCAATCGGTGCTAGCGGTGTTAGCCTCGATATCACTTGGCGCTTTAAGTTACTCAAAAATTGAAAACAGATACCGGAATTTAGGCAAGAGTAACCTCTCAAGCCTGAAAAGTGTCCTGGTTTCGGTCTCGTTATCCGTAGCAATTCCACTAGCACTTTTTGTTGGAATGGATGTTGGAATAAAAAGGCATTACTGGGGAATGGATAGAAACATTGCTAAACCATTTGCTGCAGAATTTTTAGATCCTGAGTGCTCGAGAATTTCAGAAATTGGCCCACCATGTGTCTATCAAAACGCGGGGGCCAGTAAGACAGTTCTATTGTTGGGTGATTCACATGCAGGCAATATCTCACAGGCGGTTATAGATGCGGCAGAGAAATCGAACTGGAATGCAGTGATTTGGACTCATAGTGGTTGTCATGTTCAGTTTCAAAGAAGCATAAAGCAAGACGTTTCAGATAATTGCATAAAAATAAATAAACAAATGAGAAATTGGGTACTTAAATTTAAACCCAACTCAATCATAATTTCGCAGTTTGTGCGCTCCAATACATCACAGAGCGATTTGAAAAGTGCCCTTCATATACTTCAATCAATAGTTCCAGACATCTTACTTATTGAGAATTATCCAGTTTTCCCGGATGAAAAAGACTTCATGGTTTCGCGACCAATAGTCATGTCTGCTTACCAACCGCCTAAGTCTTTCAAGCTCGCCCAAATGCAGGTGAAAGACAGAGCTGCTTCGAATCAACTGGCAAGATGGGCTAGAACAAATGGAATTTCTACAGTTGATTTCCATTCGCTTTTTTGCACTAAAGAGAATTGCACCAGGTTCATAGGTTCAGATTGGCTCTACACGGACACTGATCATCTTTCTGTTGCTGGCGCAGCGCTGACTATTCCTAAACTCAGTAATTACCTAAAGCGGCTTTAGCCCACTTGGTACTTTTTCGAAGCTCGGGCAAACGCCAGGTATCTTTCATCGCTTAAATTTGCAAACTCGATCCCACGCCTCATTTTCTATCAGCAAAATCAGAGAATGGTCAGGAGTCCTTATTTAGGCGATGGCGCAACTTTTATAGAAATTGAGTTGGGTAGGGGCAGGGATAATATGGAATCTATTTTGTCGCTCAGCCAACTGGCTATGGTTTTGTACTAGCTTTTAGAGACCGGTTATCAAGTTCAGCAATGGGCAGATAATCGGCTACCATTACGCTCTTGCTTGGCACCGGGCCTAAATCTGGCGCTTAGTCGAGAGTTCTTAGCAAGTGGGGCCTATAGCTCAGTCGGTAGAGCAACGGACTTTTAATCCGTGGGTCGACGGTTCGAGCCCGTCTGGGCCCACTTATCTTTAAATTCAGGTCTCGAAATACCAAGACTCAGGCCGGAAATCCCAAGATTTTACCCAAGAACCCTTATCCTTTACTTGAGCCTTTTGAGGTCTCATGCTCGACCCTGCTTTCATTAGCCTGGTTTACGCTCAAAAATAGCGGCCATGGCCTTCGGCGCAAGCCCTTCCCCCAAAAACCCTCTAAACCCCTCTAAGCCTTTTCTCAGAGTCAGTCAATAAGATTGGCTCTGAGCGTGACCGGCAAGATTTAGTAAAAAAAGTTTCTGAATGGGCACAACATTTGGCCCCTTCAGGTGTCTTAACTAGTAGAGGCAAGACGTTGTCTCTAGATAAGCGGGATTTAAAATGGCAATTCTTAAGTCGAAGGCAGCGAAAGCAGCTGCAAAGACCCTTGCCGACGCCGCAACAAGCCTGACCCCAGCCCTTCCAGTCGTACCCCGCACAGCTACATCTGACTGGTCAATTGCTGATCTAAGCGCGATCTACACCGAATACCGCACATCGCTCGTCTCTCAAGCCCGCCGCATGCTTCGCGATGAGACCGATGCCAATGAGGTAGTGCAAGAAGCCTTCTTGAAGTTCATGTTGGCTGCCCCAGATCTAGATACCACTGAGCGCGCTGTTGCTTACCTACGCGCTTCAGTTAACAACTTAGCTCTTAACGTAATTCGTGCACGCGGTGATCGCCCTAACTTGGTTGCACTCGATGCTGATAGCACCCAAGAGCGTCTTGATGAGATTGCTAATGAGAACCACGTTGATATCGATACCACTATTACAGCTGCTGAAGATGCCGCGATTATCCGCGAGGCACTTTCACGCCTAACCTCAGATCAGCGCACAGCGCTTGTCATGTGGGAAATGGAAGGCCGCTCAACCGAAGAGATTGCAGTTGCGCTTAATACAACTCCGGCAAATGTTCGCCACGTTGTTGCTCGCGCACGCCAATCAATGGTTCGCGTTCTCTCTGAGTGGATCGTCGATGAGACCACTGGTGCCACAGCACTTGATTCACTTTCAAACACCTATAAGAAGGCTGCCGAGCTTGCGCAGAAATCTTCTAAGGTCGCACTTTCACTAATCTTGGTTGTTACCGCGTTCCTTGGTTTCAATTCAATGACTGGTCGCGAAGGTGCACTAACACCGATTGCAACTCAGCAAGATGTTGTTGCTGCCGTTGTTGCCCCACAAGTTTCAACTCCATCTGCACTTCCAACAGCTGCTTCTAGCGCATCAGCGACTCCAGCGCTTGAACCTCAAGCCAAGAAGTCATTCGGAATGGTTGCCGGCGTTGATATCAAGACTGGCAA
>Ga0164293_10000582_pt1 | contig 29253 bp, 23 predicted proteins | sample GEODES118metaG_FD_111487 | JGI IMG/M metagenome (GOLD analysis project Ga0164293, IMG submission 111487) | Eutrophic lake water microbial communities from Lake Mendota, Wisconsin, USA - GEODES118 metaG | ecosystem: Environmental > Aquatic > Freshwater > Lake | place: USA: Lake Mendota...
TGGAATTAATTTTTATAATGGTAATGATAAATTTCCAGACTTTTTAGAAAGTGAAGATTTTTTCCCTGATATGGTAATGATTATTGATAATCTTAAGAAGAAAATTCTAAACATTAAACATTAAACCAAAACATTAAATTCAATTATATCATTTTTGTTATAGATGTTTGAAATGCTCAAATATCTAAAATTTGTAAATTATTTTTTTATAAAAAAAATATTGATTTATAATAAGTAAAATCTACATTAAAATATAAAATTGGTATGGCTCTTACTAAGAAAAAAATTTTATTAAAAACATCGAGCAAAGGACATAGTAATGTCGGTACAGTTGATCGTAAAAAGTCACACAAAATGAAATCTTTTAACAAAAAAAAAGTATATTATGATGAGGTTAAAAAGAAACATGTTATTGGAATTTTTAAAAATAAGTATAAAAGTAAAATCTCAAATAATAAAACTCGTCATGTTAGTTTTATGGATGCAGAATTTGAAGAAAATATGATCAAAAAAGTCCCCAGTAAAGTATCAAAATCGAAAAAAATTAGTCTAGAAGATAGATTGTATCATTTAAAAGGCGGTGAAGATGCAGATTTAGATGAAGATTTTTCTAAACTTGGACAGTATTTTTCAGAAAGAAAATATAATAAAGGTGAAACAAATCCAGAGGGGACTCCAGCTAAAGAAGGTGAACCAGTCCCCATGAGAACAGTTTATTTAACATTTGGTGGTATATTTGATGTTTTAAAAAGAATTAAATATATGTCAATTAGAGGTAATAAATATGTTGGAACACCATATTTTTTTATACATACACAAAAAGAAGCATGGGACAAAATCAATCGTTCATTTTTAACTAGAAGTGAAAAAAAGGATTATTTTATTAATAATGTTAATGCAATGCAAAAAGTTATTTATTTAATTAATTACGTTTATTATCGTCAAAGTATGGTTAGAATTACACTTGCAAAATTAGAAAAATTAATAACTACTAGAATTGAAATTATTTTTAACTCCATCCCAACAAAGGATAGTTTATTAAAAAAAATGAAATTTGATTCATCAACAAAACAAATTCAAAAACTTGAAATCCAAGCCGGTGGTGGTGGAAGTGATGTGGAAAGTGATGTGGAAAGTGATATAGGAAGTGATGTAGGAAGTGATGTAGGAAGTGATGTAGGAAGTGATGGAGAAAGTGATGGTGAAAGTGATGAATATTCAGATAAAGATATTGAAGAACTTATTCACTTAATGAATGGTGGTGGTGATCCAACACCAATGACAATCACAACACATCCTGCATTTTATCTTCCATCAGTTGGAATTAGTGGTCCGATGGTTAATTTAGAAAAATATGCTGCGACTTATAAAGATAGACCCCGCTATAAAAGATGGGCGAGTAATGTAGGTGGTTTTACTAAGAGTTTTTTAAAAGGACTGGCTGGTATAGCCACATTAGGTCTTACGGTTGGTATTGAAAAAATATATGATAGAATGAAAAAAACTCGTCATTTTAATACTGATGGTAAATATCTTAGAAAAGAACTTGATTCATTATTTGTAGAAATTTATAAAAAACAGAAGAAGTTACGTGAATTAATTGAACCTTTATTAAAATGGCAAAAGGAGTTACATATAGCGTTTTATGAACTTTCAAAAATGAATACACGTGAAGTGTATAAAAAATATGGTTATGAAACTTTTCCAGAAGATCAAAAATATCGTCTTCAATCAATGGCTCAATATTCAAAAGAAATGAGAGACAAAATAACATCTGGTGAAAAATATAAACCAGTTTTTGAAGCTATTAAAAAAACATTTGCTTTAATTAAATTTGATTTTGATGAAATTATGGGTATGTATAATGGTCCAGTCGATGGTTTCTGGATTCATGATCAAAATGGTAGAATTATTTCTAGATTTCATAAGAAAGATACAAATTTTGGTGCTGCTTTTACTAAATTACTTAAAAAGATTGATACAAAGAACTATACTGATCAATTACAAGACAATATATTAGGTCAGTTATATAAAAATATTATCATAAGACATTATCAAAAGCCTGATGGTTCACAAAAACCAGATATTTTTAATAGAGGTCAGCCTAATCCTACATATTTTGAAGTCCGAATTATAGCAAATGAAAGATTTTGTTATTCACGTGCGATGATTCAAGGATATATTTGGGATATTTTAGCTAAAATGCAAGGATTTAATATCAATATGGAAGAAATTATTAAAGATCCTAAAAAAATAGATAATATTACGATTACATCAGAAACAGATAAAGATGAGAATTCAAGTTTAATATATAAAATGTTATTGGCTGAGAAAAACCTTAAATATTTTGATTTACCAACTACTGAAAGTTCAGATCAAGAATTTCTAAGATCATATGTTGGTTGGGACGAGGGAGAACAAGGTCTTAATAGTTATCTTGCAATGGCATCACTACTTGGTATTTATGATTTTATTGGCAATGATGAAACTGTTAATAACAATATGGCTAGATTTGGAGCACCAATACATCCTTTATTAAAAACATTTCAAGAGAAACTCTTTAGTTTTGATAAAAAAAATGAACAAAAAATAAAAGCAACTAGTTTACCAATACCTGCAAAACAGACAGGTGGTGTTGATCCTCCTACCTCTGCTGCTGCTGCTGCGGCCGCTGCTGCTTCTAGAGGTTCTTCTGCTGCTCAACAACATCAATCTCGTAACCGACAACGTAGTCAACGAGGTAATCAACAAAGTTTTTTCGCTCCTCCTGCACCTGCTACTGCTCCTGCTGCTGCTGCTGCGGCTCCTACACCTGCTCCTACCACTCTTGCATCTGCACCTGCTGCTCCTGCTGCGGCTTCACGAGGTGGTCAACCTGCTACTGCTGCTGAACAAAGTCCACATCCTGTGCGACGAAGTCTACCTTCTACACCTGCTGCTACTGCTGCTGCTCCTGCTCCTGTTGCTGCTGCTCCTGCTCCTGTTGCTGCTGCTCCTGCTCCTGTTGCTGCTGCTCCTGTACCTTCTGCTGCATCTGCAGTTACAAAACCATCAACTCAATTAAATAAGATGAGACTATTAAGAACAGTAACCAAAGTTTCAAATGGAGTATCTAGATTAGGCTGGTTTGATATTTGGAAAAATCATTTTAAAGAAAATTATGATGTTTTTGTTCAAGTTATCAAAATGAATTCATCATCATCTTCTGATAGTGAAGATCTTGGTCGTGATGTATATTATTCATTCTATAGAGAAGATTTACACAAAGGATTGATTTCTGCTTATATTTGTAATGGACTTTTAGATACTTTATTTAGATCATTCATACAACATATGGGTATTAAAAGAGAAATACAAGAGCAGTCTCAATTAGACGCTTTTGAATTTAAACCAAAACTTCAATATTTATGTGAATATGTACAATTAATGTACGCTTATCCCATGCTTTATGATATTAATGGTGAATTAACTATAACAGGATCATATTTTAACTCAAAACATCAAACTTCAAAACAAATTCTTGATAGTCTACAAAAAAAATATAGGGATGATTTAGAAGTATCACGAGGTTTACCAGATTATTTAACAGAATTTGGTGATACTGGAATAATAAATAATAAAATTGGACAAATTATCCTAGGTAAATACAATCCAGTTGAAGGTGGAGGAAATATGTTTTTTCCTATAATGTCAGAGGTTCTTAATCAATGTAACGAAATAATTATACCAACATTATCACAAGGCAGTGCTACTATTGAAGAATTAACAGATGCTACATTAGAGTCGATTTCTCTGAATATTAAATCATCTAGTAATGAATCTTCAAACAAATCAACAACTACACAACAATCTGATCAGCGCAAACCAGATGAACAACAACCCACCACTCAAGAGGAATCACCTGCACCATTACCAATACTTACTCCAAAAACTACAATGCCACCTTCTTATACAGTTATACAAGCACCATCTACTCAATTTGGATCATCAAAAGTGTCCGCAAATGATCATTTTAGATATGTTTTCAAAGGTGCAGATTTAATGACTCCAACTGATGAAAATCGAGAAAATATAGAGAAATTTAAAAAATATGTTAACCCAATGTATCAATTTTCATCGAATAACAAATTTAATTTTAGAGGGATAAATGATCAAAATCAAGGTAACGACAATTTATTATTTTTGGATTACTCCCAAAAATCTGATTCTGATGATAATAATACAAATACAGATTTTCAAAATAAAGAAAGTAAATGGATTACCTTATTTAATAAATTTTATCCAACCCCAGAAGAACAATATAGATATAATCTTGAGGATTATTCGGTATATATTCCTAATTCTGGACCAGATCATGTTTGGGCAGAATTACGATCAATCATGTGTAATCATTATTTATATGCATCACAATTATTTAATTTATTAAGTAAGACTGATGAATACATGTCATCACTATTATTACATAATGATTACATACTTTATTATAAAAAACTCACATCTTACAATCTTAGAGAATTTACTAAACATATAGAAAAAACTTCAATTAAGAATTCGTTTGAAGGATGGAAACAAAAAACAATTACTTATTTGTCTAACATAATTAAACAAAATCCTCAGATTGATTATAATCAACTTGCTAAAACCCGCCAAAAAGAAGGTTTATCTTTAGAGTCATTTATTGATTTATTAGTTTTAACAAAACATATTCCAATTTGTCCAGATGGAATTAATAATTTTCAATTTGATAAGTTAACAGATAACCCGGTATGTAATATGGTACCATTGGGTACATTAGTTTTTAAACATGATGCAACAATTGTAAATAGACAACATGGAGGTAGTATACATAAGAAATCATATAAAAAAATTTTACGTGAAAATAAAAATCATCATTTAAAAAAGAAAATACGTAAAAATTCGTTTAAAAAAATTATGAAAAAGAAAACTGTAAGAGGGGGTGCTATTACAACACCATTTAATCAATTTTCAGAATATGTAAATGGACTTATTGGTGTTGGACCAGAGGATGAAGGTTCTATGAATAAATTATTTGAGTTTTATTTTAAATTAACAGGTCAAAACATGGCTTTTGGGAAACATGAAAAATTAGATTGTTATTCTATTGAAGATAGAACTAGAAATGAATTTACTTCAGTTATAGTTCCAACATTATATAACAACCCTTCAATCATTGATAATACATTCTTAAAAATTGAAAAAGATCCCAAAAATGACAAAAATTATCTTTATTTATCAAAATATGATGGAAATGGTGAAACATTTGTTACATATATTAAAAATAAAATAAAAGCACTATTAAAAGCCTGTCTATATAGAGTAAATATAGAAAATAATAACTCAATTAAAGAAAGATGTATTGCTATTATTAATAAATCAATGCAACAATGCAATAATTTTTTTGTATTATTTAATTATAATGGGCTTCAAAAAGAAATAAATAATCCGGAATTTAATTTAGAGATTGTAGAAGAAATATTGAATGAAATTTCAGATGTTATAAATAATCAAAAACTTGGTTATCTTGTTAATTATCTTCAAACCGATAGTTTTGATAAAGATAAAAATACGTTTGAAGATATTATTGGTTTATCAGTAGATGATTTTAAAAATAAGGCAAATACATTATCATACCCATTTCAAGTCGGTAAAAAAAATATTTTTCCATTTACAACTGTACATACAGATAATACTAAAGATAAATTACCAACTGATGATAATAAATTAATAGAGTTTATATTTAGTTGTGATCCTACTAAATCCTTTACTGTTTTGGATAATGATGCGAATGAAAATGATAAATTTAATTCAATAATAACATTTTTAAAGAACTATTTAGATTTAGTTAAAAAATGCTTAGTTAATATCAAATATAATTATTTAATGTTTAATAATAAAATTAACAAATTATATAAAATTCAAGGTAATAAAAATAAATTACTAAATAAAGAAGTCCTTAATACATTTCTTAATAAAGAATCCGCCGATGACGATGTTTTTGGATTTTTTTCACCTGATATGAGATTTTATAATCATTTAATGCGTGAATGGACAAATGCTTCATATGATATTCTAGAAGATCTAAATTTTAAAACATCTACATTCTTACCAAATGAAATATTACCAAATATTATTAAAACATTACTTTCATATCCACAATTTGATAATAATACTATTGAGGAAATCATGAAAAAAGAAGGTCTTACTAAAGAATTTATGCATTCAGAAATGAGTAATATAAAAATGGGTTACCAATATTATTTTCAAGTTGTAAAACAACTTCAGAAGTATAGTGAAAAAATAAAAAAAATACGTACGATGTTTGATAATGAAGAATTATTACGCAGTTTAGGCTTTAATGTAGAAGGGTTTTTTACTGAAGCAAGTGGAATAAAAGTCCTATCAGTAACACCCCCCCCACCATTACCACCAAGACTATCACCAGCAGCACAAGCAGAAACAACTGAACAAGTGAGAGTAATAAGTAAAAGACGAATACCAGCAATACCATCAGCAGTACCATCACCAGTAGCACCAGAAGTAGAATTTACCAGAGATAACATAGAGGCTGGTTATATTGTTCCAGCTGGATCTACATCACAAGATGAATCTGTATATGCCACACTCCAAGACGCATCATCAGCACAATTAAGTCACCAACTTAGTGATCTTGAGGAAGGACCAATTGATGTGTGATTTAATAATAAGCCTTGATTTGAAATAATAATAATAGAATTAAAAGAATTATGAATATAATTCTTGCATTTTTCTTTTGAATACCGTTGAAACCTTCTAAAATGTTAATCATTTATTTTTTTACAAGATAATTATTTTTTTTCCTTTTAGTTCTTTTCAAATTTCAACATTATTTGTTATTTGTGATATATATTTTTTTTATGACTTTGAGTTCTATGATCAAACTGTATAATTTTATTTTCTTTTATTAAAATTAATAAATATGTCTAATAATAAAAAAAATAATAATAATAATAATAATAATAATAATAATAATAATAGTTTTATGCCAGCAACCAAAAGAAGATCAAAAAAAAACAATTCTACTCGACCCCCTGCTGCTGCAGCAGCCGCTCAAAGAAATAATACTATCGATCACAGGGATCTTCAAAGAATTATTGAGTTATATCACGCAAATGAAAGAAGATTTAAGTATGATTCTAAAATCATACCTGGAATAAGATTCCCACCTTCACAAACAGACATATATAATTATAATCATTCTATGGCTGAAATTCATTTACAACTTTATTTAATTTATTCTGGTTATCGTAAAATGGCAGAAGTAAGATTAGAACTACCTGATGCTATAATAGATACTATTATAGCAGATTTACGAAGTAACGGTATTAATTGTCACAAAGAAAAGGGTGAACTTGGTAAAGTTAATGTTCATTATTTATATCTATGTGCACCCGGATATGATTGTAGACGTAACAAAAAAGCCAGAGGAACTGATGTTGCAACAGAACTGGGTTCATTTTATACATGCCAGAGTGATTTTGAGGAATGGTCTAAATATGAATGGCGTGTTGTTATTAATTGCGATAAGATTGAATTATTTGCACAAATGTGTACAATAGAAAAAATTCAGGCTAATATTGTAACAACAACCAAAGTATATGAAGAAATTTGTGGACTATTTCTTCAGTTACACAGAGATAGATTTGGGGGTGGAAATGATAGATTTGGTCATCCTAAACCAAATCCATTAAAAATACAAATTTATAGAACTAAACCTAAAGAATAAAACCATAATTATAATCCACATGCAGTCTTGATTGCATTAAGAGTATCCATATCATCACCATTATTATTTTTTATTGATTTTTTAACGTTATCTAGAATAACAGGATCACATAAATGCCAATCTGAAATATTATTTTTTATTTTGTCTGCTAAAACATTTTTTGATTCCTTTGATGAAGCATTTTTATTAATAAATTCACTCATGACAGTGTATGCACCCTGCCATGATTTAACATTTGTATTTTTCTCATTAATTTCTTGACAATTCCGTATTGGTTTTTGATTATTGATATCCATGTAACTAACACAATATTCATATGTTTTTTTATCGATTTGTTCATCTTGGGTAAAGTTAATGTTATCAATATTCATTGCTGATGTGGAGTTCGAGGATGTTGAATCAGTATTAGTAAAATTTTCTTTTTCATGAACTTTAATTTGATTAACTATAAATGCTTCAAAATTATTAAATGTTCTTTCTTGTTTGAATATTTGTTTATCAGCAAATACATTATTAGAATCTAATCTTTCTCTAACAACCATAATTGTAGGTACTTCTCTGATATTAAGTGCTTTACAGAAATTTTTATTTTCTGGAGCATAACAATCAATCTTTTGAAAAGTTATTTTATCACTATATTTATTACTAACTGTATTCCATGGATCGTTTAAAAATCTCATTGAATGAGGGCATTTATTAGTATAAAATAAATAGCATATAAATGTTGATGATTGTTTATTAGTAGTAAAGTGTTCAACTGGTATATCTGAAACATTATTTAAATAAAATAAAAATAGATATACAGTAATAACAAAAACTGCTAACATAATAAGTTGTTTCATTTGCATTATTTATTTGAAGAAGGAGAAAAAATTTTGATTTTATTTTGAAATCTAATAATAAAGCATAAAAGCATGGAAAACACAACTCATAGATTAAGAGGAGTAAAATCAAGTCCTAATTTACTTGAATTAATAAATTCTAAAAAAGAAAAAGATAAAGATACAGATCGAGATAGAGATAGAGATCGGGATAGAGATAGAGACATGATCACCTTCTCTGATAATGTCCTCTTAAATTCTGGTGATAAGAAAAATAAAACACGCGATGATTCAGAAATCAATAATAAATCATATTCAATTAACTATCTAGAATTAATAAGAAAATTAATTGCCAAAGAACCTAATACATTAAATAATCAAATCTTAATTGAAATTTTTAATAAAGTTGGTCCAATTTTTCAATTTGAACCACAATTATTAGAAATAAAAGCACCAGTCTATATATGTGGTGATATTCATGGTCAATTTGATGATTTATTAAAAATATTTAGAAATGTTGGTTTTCCTCCAAAGGAAACCATATTATTTATGGGTGATTATGTTGATCGTGGTGAAAACAGCATTGAAGTGATTGCACTTTTATTTTTATTAAAAATTAAATATCCTAAATCGATCTATTTATTAAGAGGTAATCATGAATGTTATACTGTTAATAGGATGTATGGTTTTTATGAAGAATGTCAAAAAAAAGCCAATTTAATGGTTTGGAAGGGTTGTAATCAAGTATTTTCTCAATTACCAGTTGCTGCTTTAGTTGAAGGTAAAATATTTTGTGTTCATGGTGGGTTATCCCCTAAGTTGGGGGATATTAAATTAATTAACCAAATTAAAAAAGGTACTAAAATTCCAGATACAGGTATTTTATGTGATTTGATGTGGGCTGATCCTGGGGACCATAAAGATGCATTTGAAACTAACGATCGTGGGGTTTCTGTGACATTTAATCAAGATGTTGTTAATAAATTTATGGGGATCAATAATATTGATTTAATATGTAGAGCACATCAATGTGTTGATGAAGGATATGAATTTTCTTTTGGACATAAACTAGTCACTATCTTTTCTGCACCAAATTATTGTGATTATTCTAATTCAGCATCTGTAATGAAAGTTGAAAAGGATTTAACGTGCTCTTTTATCATATTACGACCAGTTGCATATAGACCTAGAAGTGGTAAAACTCCTGTTAAGAAAGCAACATTATTTAATCATATTAACTAGAACGAATAAAAGTACCAACAATTTGATGTTGATTATTATTTAGAATTACATATATATGTATTCCAGGTAAACCAGCAGTTATACTAGAAGGATTGTTAATTGCGTGATCCCATATTTTAAATAATTTTTGGTTTTGGAAAATGAAATCATACAATCTAGAAGTTTGTATTAATTTATTAGATTTAATTGTTTCTAGATTATCAGTTTTATAATTCAAATTAAATAATTCTTTTTGTATGTTTTGTTGAATATTTCTAGATAATTTATTCCAAAATCCCTCCGGTGGGACAACCTCACCACCACCCTTCTGTTGTTTTTTTAATGTTCTTAATTGAAGGCTTTTAGTGATGACTTTGATCTCTTTTCTAATAGTTTTATTCTTTTGTTTTCTAGTAAAATTATATCTAGAAATAGTCTTTTTATTTTTTTGTTTGATCATTTATAAACTTTTTAGAAAAAAGTTTTAGTTTAGTTTTTGACCAAACTTTTTTCTAAAAAGTTTAAGGGTAATCTTATCTTCTCTTATTTCTTCTATTACTGTCCACAAAGGATGATCAATTGTGATCTTTTTACTAGGTGATATAATTATAAATTGTGATGTTATTGATGCTAACTCTGTTAAAAAGTTATATTTCCAGGTATTATCAATCAAATGAAATGCGTAACAACATGTTACTAGATCATATTTATAACCATTAAGTTTACCTAGTGCTATATCTTCAAATGAAAAATTAAATTTGGTATATTGATTGGTGAAATAAGGATCTGTTCCAGTGACATTATTATTTTGATTATATTGATTTACCAATCTAGAAATTAAACCATCTCCACAAGCAATATCTAGAATAGTAGTATTTCTAGATATTATATCTTTTATGTGTTTTATGTAAATTGATTTTATACGATCTTGATGAGGGTTAAAATATTGTTCTGAAAAGTTTTGGTAATAATCTTTAACTCCATATTTTTGATATTGATTATAAATTTTTAACATTATATATTCTAGATAAAGGGGTTTGATTATATTTTTTTATCAGTTAAAATTAAAACCATAATGCATAAAGAATCCACTAGATCTAATAAAACTAAAAAAAATAAAAAAATGAAGATAAATATGAGTAAAAAAGAACAGGAACGTTTTGATAAACTAAATTCAATGAATCCAAATGACTGGAAACCTAATGAAGAATATGAATTTTATTTATTGCTTGGAAAAAAATATATTGGTGATGCAAATAGAAAAACAAAAAAGTACACTCAATCAGGTAGAGCGTTTTATAAAGAACAAGGTAAATTTGCTTTAATGAAAGCCGAGAAAATTAAAAATAAGTATAAATTGGTGTAAATTGTAAATATTTTTTAATAAAAAATTGAAAAAAAAATATAATATATGTAATGATTACTTCTTAAAATAAAAAAAGAGGACTTTACAATGGATTATTATCCTTCTATTAGTTTTGGCACTTACCGTCTTGGTAAGGATACTTACACTGCTCTTAATCATGCTATTCTGAATGGTTATCGTTCAATCGATACTGCATCATTATATCAGATTGAACCTGTTATTGGTGAATATATTACTAAAAATCATATTGATCGAACTAAACTATGGATCACCTCTAAATTAAATCCAAAATCATACACTAAAAGTTCAGATGATATTCGTGCTTCAATTTGTAAAACTTTGAATGATCTAGGTACTAATTATTTGGATTTATTTCTGATTCATAAACCTCCTTCAGATGGTGATATAATTAAATGCTGGAGTGTTCTAGAAGATTTTTATAAACAAGGTATTTTTCGAAATATTGGTGTTAGTAACTTTGATATTCCTCATATGGAACAAATTCGTTCTTTTTCAACGGTTCCTATTTATACAAATCAAATTGAGTTATCTCCTTTTTTGAAACGCCCGAATGTAGTTAAATACATGAATGATAATGGTATTACCGTATCTGCACATTCATCACTTGCTAAAGGTGAAAAGTTCGATGATGTGACTGTTAATATGGTTGCTGAGAAATATAATAAAACACCTGCACAAGTCATGCTTAAATGGGCATTGCAACACAATTTTAAAGTTATTCCGCGTTCTAGTAAGGAAGATCATATTGTTGAAGATTTTAATCTAGGATTTAAGATTGCTGATGATGATATGGATGCACTGGATTCAATTTCAGTAACTCATATAACTCATCCTCAATATAATTTATCATAATTTGGTTATGAAATAATTATACCTAGATAGGAGACGATACTGTGTGGATCTTTTACAAAATCATTACTAGTTTTACGAATCATCAATTGTAGATTACCTTGAACAAGTTTTTGTAATTTATCGTATAAGATTAGTGCTTTTGCACCATATACACTAAATTCTTTTTCGAGTTCATGATATTTTTTATTGATTATACAATCGATAACTTTAAGATCCATTTTTTTTAATTCAATACTAGATGGTAATTGTGTACTAGTCTGAATTTGATTAAAATTTGTAGATATAATTGTGTAAGTATTTTGTTGATTAATAATATCTTTAATAACTTTTGACACATTAGACGAAATACTATGTGTACCAACTATAATTGGTATGATAGAAACATTCTTTGATGATAATTGATTGATAATATGACTAATAAATGGTAATTGATTATAAAAACTATGTTCTGTGATAAATGCATCAGAATTATATTCAACATTGGGTCCTGATTGATAAATATTATTTATATTTTCTGTATCAATATTCATTCGATGACGATTAAAATCTACAAATGATGAAGTTGGTAGTATTAAGGAATTTGAATTAGTGTAATGATTTGTGCATAATACTAGAAAGGTTATTTTCTTGAATCTTGATTGTCTAGCGTTGGCTAACAAACAGTTATACATTGTTGCATTAACAGATCCAGAATATATGAATCCGTCATTTGGTACTATGATACCTTTGAATTTATTGGTTTTTATAAACGATGGATGGTTTTTATTAATTAAATGTGAAACATATTCAGTAATAGGTATGTTATTAGGAGTATTAAACCAAGATTGATCAGTTGATATAGATAACATTATGTTGTACTAGATATTATAAGTAATATTTAGTTATGATGAAATTATATAAAAAATTAATTGTATGATAAATGAAAGAAATTTAAGTAGGTAGGTAGGTAGGTAGGTAGGTAGGTGGTTGGTTGTTTGTTTGTTTGTTTTTATTGAACAACCAATTTTATTTCCGTTCTAGATATCATAAAATAAGCAATTATTTCAGTTGTCAGAGAGACTTTTAGTTCACGATTTTTAGAATAATCCAAAGAAACTTGTTTAATCATACTATGAATAGTACTAATTCTAACTCTTTGGATTTTTGCCATATCAGTAACACGATTAATCATTCCTTGCCAAAACCGGGGGTTAGTATTAAAAGTAGGTGATAAAGCAAACGTGAAAGTCTTTTGATTTTTAGAATTAATTGATTCTAGGATAGGAAATGTGTCTAATAAAGATTGATAATCTTTTAATGAAGCCGAACTTTCTTGACAAAATTCCATGATTCTAGGAATCAAATTAAAATCAAATTGGTTCAGTGCTGGAACAACTATATCGCGAATTTGACCACGTCGTGACCATTTGGGGGTAGAATCTAGAAGGTAAGGTATTTTAAATAGATTGCACATCTCAACGATTTTCTTTTTTGGTATTCCTAGAACTGGACGATAAATTGTAACATTTTCTTGTTTTGATTCAGGTAGCATACCAAAGAGATTGTCTTTTGATCTTTGTGTCATCATATTAGTAATACAATTTTCGAAACAGTCATCTAAATTATGACCTAGAATAACTGGTCGTTCTAGGAACTTATAAGAATTGAATCGAATATTTTTGGTAACTTTTTCATAAAATTCACGAGTTCCATCACGAGAACGTTTTAATTCTTTGATCCGTCGAACATAAAATGGAACATCTAATTGATGACAAAACCATGCCACGAGTTCCACTTCTTTTGAATGTTCTTCCCGGTTTCCATAATCGATCATTAATGCAACTATATTGTAGCCCAATTTATGTGCGATAAAAAGACATAACATTGAATCTGATCCTCCTGATATAGAAATTGTAATTGGTTTATCCAAATTGATAGTTTGATGAAATCCAGTTACAAATTCATCTGGAATATCAACGATTGTAATTTTGTCATAACCATGTGTCTGATCTGTAATTTTAAAAAGTGAACTTGAACAGACTAGATCTTGAGGAAACGTGACTTCATCTCCAATAATTATTTGTGGAGATCTGACACGTTCTAGCGAGGCTTGATAAAAACGAAGAAAATCTGGGTTTTTAGGATCCTTAGAGAGACAATCTTCTATAATTTCAATTGCTTTGATTCGATCAAATTCAAATTGTGAATGTCTAAAAGGCATCAAGACAAAACATTTTTCAATTGATGTAAGAGTCTCAAATATGTCTGGTAATCTTTTCTTTATTAAACCAATAGCAATAATATTATGATCATTGATGATTGATTTAGATAAATTATGATATCTAACATAATGCCTAATTAATTGATCATGAAAAAGAATTTGATCAATCAAAGGTAATGTTTTAACCATTTCTAGATTATCAAAATAAATTTGCGTGTTATCTAATACAATTTTATCATTTTCCGGTGTACTATTAAACCATAAATTCCGATTGGCTTTATTAAACCAAAAAGTTGAAATAGGTGAGTCCATATTTATGAATGGATAATGGATGTAAATAGAGATGATATAAATCTCTGATTGTATATTTTGATATAATTTAAAAAGTCAATTTTATGATAGTATTTTTAATCTAATTTATAATTTATAATTTATAATTTAATGAATTTATTGGGTGAAGTATTAGGTGTTTTATTTTGGGGTTTAAATATTGGATCTACAATATCTGACATTATATTATCTATCATTGATATGTTAGGTGATCCAGGCATATAATTGGCTTCTATGATTTTAACAGTTAAATCTGCAGTGATCATTAGATCACATCCAAAAATTTGAAAACATTGATTACTTTCTTGATAGCATGGTGCATTAATAATTTTAAAGACATTTTTAAAAATATGAATAATTTGATTCATTACATGTACACTATTTTCTTTACCAATTAAATTTGTAATATTATGTTTAAAATCTATACCAACTACACTATTTTTAAAATGGGTATCATGAATGTCTTTATTACCAAAATCAGATTTTACATAAGGTTCTTTTGCCGTAAATGACCACATATTATCTAAAAGGAACCCTTTTTTAGATCGTTTGTTAGGTTTATGATATACAAAGAAGGTTCTCATATGAAACTTACGATCATTGTATAATAATACATCAATTACATATTCTTGTAAAACCCATTCAATATTATATGTCCGATAACGAGTTTCAATACCTAATTTTGAATATTCTTCAATATTTATAGTATTTAATTTTGGTGTCATTTTGGTTATCATTTTAATTGTGAAGTTTTTAAATTTATCAAAATCATCAAAAGTTTTCATATCTTGACCTTTAACACCGTGAATAGGTTTAAAAATCATGACTTTATATTTGTCAAATAGTTTTTTATAATTTGTTTCTAGATATGAGGATAGATCTTTTTCAGAATAAAGATCATATAAGTTAACCAAACATTGATCAAGTAAATGTTTAGGGTCAATATTTGTTTTTTTAAGATTTTCTAATAATTTATATTTATCCGAAATACTATGATTATCAGTTGCCATATCAACTCTGGAAGTCAATGTTTTTGAATATTTGTATAAGGATTTATCAACCATATATTTACCATCTATGTATAAAAAATCTATATGTTTAGATGGTCCTTTTAAGTTAAATTCAATCCAGTTACCTCTTTTTTTAAATTCTTGTTTAAATCTATCTATTTTTTTTGTATTAGTGACTGAATCTTTTTCTTCAAGAAACTCTTGTTGTATCAAGTAAGTATATTTCTTTTTATTAATGTGTGATTTTTTTTCAGTCTTTTTCATTATATGCTTATTTACTATACAAAACGAAAAGAAATAAATATACCGTTTTAAGTTTATATATATCATAAAATTGAAATTTTATAATAAAAATAAAAAATATTATTAAAACTCTTCAGACATGGACGTTCAAACTTGTTACGCACAGTTGGCTGAGAAGTTGCGCGTGCTGGGGATCCACCAGGAGAAGATCACGAATCCTGGGGTGAAGATCACGAACTCACTTCACGCAACGGTTTGTCACCGCGAGATGCACCGTCATATCCTGTCGATGTGGTCTTCACTAACAAATGAATGTGAAGAGTTCCTTGCGTCTTTGGAACCCGTTGAACCCCCTGTCAAGCGTGTACAGCGTAGTACTGTAGAGCGGGTCGCGAACAGTACAGACGTTGATATCCTACCTTGAATAGGAAGTCAGGTTTTTTATTGTTTTATTTTTTATAATATTTTGGCTTATAAGTATATATAAAATTGATATTTTTAGTATATTATATTAATTAGTATTTCCCGGACAGAACACCATGAGTCGTTTTACTCCGGTCGGGACCATTGTCCCTGGTGTGGTAATGCCCACCGCTGCTTTCCAGAAACGCGCATCTATTCCCGCTCCCGCTCCTGCCGTCGCCGCCGTTGCGGTTGATGAGGACGACGAGTCCATGGTGGAATGGAATCAGACCAAGACCCTGCTTTTATCAAACGCCGTCGCTGATCAAATAATCGCGTTTTTCTCAACGACGGATTATACCACGGGTAGAAAAGCGATTGTCAAGGCCTGCCTACTCGCGCTGATGATTCACCAACGTCGCTCTGTCAAGAAAGACAAACGTGTAGGATTCATGTTGCACATTTCGAGTTTCTTACATAGCCGTCGTCAAGTTGACCCCAAGTTGCGCGCGTCAAAAGATTCTCTTGGACGCAAGGTGGTCAACATCATCGTTGATAACTTCGACAACAACAACGAGATTGGTCCGAAACTTCGCGAGTCTGTCTACGTGGCATACCAAACTTGGCGGCGCCAGGTTGATGCCATCAACGGGAGCGCTGAACCGCAGGCCCGTCGGCAGCAGTTCACTTCACAGTGAGTGGAGAACCCTTTGTAGAGTAAATTGTTATGACTGACACTTGATTTACTTTTGCATGTTTTATTTTTATTTTTTATAATAAATCATATCATTTAGGATTATTATTATATAGAAAATTGATATTTTAAGTATATTATATTAATTAGTATTTCCCGGACAAAACACCATGCGTCGTTTTACTCCGGTCGGGACTCTTGTCCCTGGTGAGGTAATGCCCACCACTGCTCTCCAGCAACCTGCGCCTGCTCCTCCTCCTCCTCCTTTTCCCGCTGCTGCCGCTGCGGCTGTTGAGGAGGAGCGTGAGTCTGTGTTAGAATGGAATCCGTCCCATGCACTGTTTTTGTCAAACGTCCTCGCTGACGAAACAATCAAGGTTTTCACGGAGACGGATATGATCATACGCAGAAACGCAATTAGCAATGTCTCCAAACTTGGCATCCTCATCAACCATCCTCGTCCTATCAATGAAGATCGTCGCGTTGAGTTCGAGTTGAGCGTTGCTCGTTTCTTAGAGCGTCAGCGTTCAGTTGACCCACGGTTGCGCGCGTCAAAAGATTCTCTGGGACGCAAGTTGGTGAACAGTATCAAGATCCACATCGAAAACGGTTCGCGAGAGGAAGTCCGTCAGTCTTTCTGCGATGCATACCAAACTTGGCAGCGCCAGGTTGCTGTCATCGAAGGCACGCGCATGACGGATGCCGAGCCATCTGCCCGTCGCCGGCAGCAGGATCTCACATCACAGTAAGTGGAGCACTCTTTGTAGAGTAAATTGTTATGACTAACACTGGATTTACTTTTGCATGTTTTATTTTTATTTTTTATAATAAATTATAGCATTTTGACTTATTAGTATATAGAAAATTGATTTTTTTACTAATTTATAATATTAATATTTCCCGGACAAAACACCATGCGTCGTTTTTCTCCGGTCGGGACCCTTGTCCCTGGTGAGGTAATGCCCACCACTGCTCACGCTACCGCTCCGTCTACCCGGGTGGTTTCCGCTCCGACACCCCCGGTACTCGCTGCCGCTGCTGCCGCCGCCGCCGCTGTCAGCCTTGACGACCTCCAGCAGAAGTGCAATCTTGTCAAAGAGTTGTCAAGCTCTAACAAGATGGGGTTCGCAGTCACGGAGTTTTTCCGGATCGCCTACAGTGGCACCGTCTCCGACCAGACCGCTCGCGAAGCCTGTTACGCAACTCTCCTCGAAGCCATGGACGAGTACAGCACCCCCTACACCGTCACAGTCGATAACCGTGACTCTGTGCGGGAGGTTGTTGATCGTTTCATGCTGGAGCGTAGTCAGGTACCGGACAAGAAGAAGCTCGCCGCTGAAGAGTCACTTTCACGCAAGCTTCTCACCGCGAGCATCCAACTGCGAAACTCCCGCACCCGGTCCGGAGACAAGCCACGTTTCCGTGCGGCATTCGACAATAGTGTCGACGAGGCCTACCAAACCTGGTGTCGTCAGATGTCGGTCATCCAAGGCACGCGCGTCACGGACGCCGAGCCGCCTGCCCGTCGCCGGCAGCAGGATCACACTTTGGCGTAAGTGGAACACCCTTTGTAGAGTAAATTGTTATGACGTCGGATTTATCTGACTGACACTTGATTTACTTTTGCATTTTTTTTTATAAAATTGAATTTAATTTAAGGATTTTTTTTATCTTATTACCAAATATATATTATAAAAAAAAAAGAAATGTCTGAATTAGAAACATTGCTCGAAGAATACAACCCTGACTTAACTAATGAATTTTTACTGCAAGAAGTGGAAAATCGTTTTACACTTTTTCCAATTCAAATACCTAAAGCATATGAAATGTATAAAAAAGCAGTAGCCACCTTTTGGGTTGTTGAAGATGTACAATTAGGTAATGATTTATATGATTGGGATAATAAACTCAATGATAACGAACGTAATTTTATCAAAAACGTCCTTGCTTTCTTTGCTGGAAGTGATGGTATTGTTTTAGAAAATTTAGCCGAAAGATTTATGAAAGATATTCAACATCCTGAAATCAGAGCATTTTATGGATTTCAAATCGCGATTGAAAATGTACATAGTGAGATGTACAGTCTTTTGATTGACACTTATATTAAAGATGCGGATGAGAAAAATCGTCTCTTTAATGCAATTACAACCATTCCATGTGTTAGTAAAAAAGCGAACTGGGCTCAAAAATGGATTCATGATAAAAAATCATCGTTTCCAGTTCGATTAATTGCTTTTGCCATTGTTGAAGGTATCTTCTTTTCTGGATCTTTCTGTGCAATTTATTGGTTAAAGAAACGTAATCTCATGCCTGGACTTACGTTGAGTAATGAATGGATTAGTAGCGATGAAGGTATGCATACGGACTTTGCAATTACATTAAGTCATATGATTTCAGATGATAATGCAGTACCTGAAGAGATCGTTCATTCGATGTTTAAAGAGGCAGTTGAGATTGAATTAGAATTTATTACAGAATCGATTCCATGTGCGATGATTGGTATGAATTCTAAACTGATGGGTCAGTATATTAAATATGTTGCTGATTACCTTGTTATTCAATTAGGATATGATCCAATTTATAAAGTAACAAATCCATTTGAATTTATGGAACTGATCTCACTTGAAGGTAAGACTAATTTCTTTGAATCAAAGAATTCTTCTTATAATAAAGCGAATGCGATGCGTTCACAAAACCAATCACAGTCGAAAGACGAAAGTAAAAAATCAACCAATGGTGGTTTTTCATTTGATGCGGACTTCTAGAAACTTTTTTAGGAAAAAAACACTTTTTAGAAAAAAGTGTGGTCAAAAACACTTTTTAGAAAAAAGTGTGGTCAAAAACACTTTTTAGAAAAAAGTGTGGTCAAAAACACTTTTTAGAAAAAAGTGTGGTCAAAAATAAAAATAAAAATTATATTTAATTTTTTTTAAAGCACAATGTTCCTTTTACATTTTAATTTCTAATAAATCAGTAATATCAGATACTAGATTTTTGCATAGAAACAAATATAATCCATTGTTTTGTGCGGTTTGATACATTGATTGACTAATAGTTAATCCATTTACTGTTTTTGTTCTTTTATTATCATCAATTAGTTGTCGAAATGATTTTTCAATATAATCATTCATTGCATCCAATGCCGAAACTAATTGTGTAGAACTAGTCATATTTACTGATGTATATAATTTATATAAAGAATCAACAAATTCATCACGATTAAAATATGGTCGATGGGGTCGAATTGTTGTTTTAACTAATTGTGGATAATTTCTGCAATAGTCTTTAGCAATTTTATGCAATGATGTTTGAATATCAGGATCCCCAATTAAATCTGCTTCGCTTAATGGAACCATCTTATTGATTCTTCTAAAATATTCAAGTAATTCAATATCATTTTTAACTTTTACAATTGAAACAATAACTTTGGTATCTGGATATAGTTGACTAAATCCAGAAACAATTGCTTCACGACGATGATTACCATCATAAATTTCATAATAGACATTACCATTATTCCATTCAGATTCTATTTCAGCCGCGAAGATTTCACCATCAATCTTTTCAGGTTTATTATCAAGTAAATAATTGCGGATTTCATTAACTCTTTCTCTATCTGATGGGCGATTCATATGCCATGAACGAAATAATGATTTAGCAAGTGTTTTACATGTCATAATATATGTATTATATTTACGATCTTTACTAGTGAAGATGCAATTAAATTCGGTAGTTGTATTCATGATGCTTTTTTTTATTTAATTTACATCAAAAATGGTAATCAATTTTTTATTTTTTAATTAAAAAGTTAAAATAGCAGGTCATCATTGTTATTTTTGGAATATTTTATTAAAGCAAAAGGTCACTTTCCTATTGGAGATTATGACCTCCTAAAAATCATCGAGGGGATTTACTGAGGTATGGGAAGATCTAGCGGGATCTCGGCTGACATCTGCCACTACTTCGCTAATATTTCCCGTAAGTCAGTAAACACCAATATCTATCAAATTATTGCTACTTCGATATATTATTTCTCTGCTCCGCGAGGTTATTATATAGATCTAGCACGTTTTGATAACAACCCTAGCCCAAAGTGATTAGTCTGGTCCACCCTTACTATCTTAAAAAGGTATCTAATAAAGATAATCAAATCAATAGCATTTTGATAAAATCTTAAAGAAATCAAATAAAATGTAAACAGATTAACCATTTTTGACCACACTTTTTGGAAAAAAGTGTTTTTGACAACACTTTTTTTTGACCAAACTTTTTTTCTAAAAAAGTTTAAAAAATTGAACAGTCAAAGATAATTTAAAGTTATATTAAAGTATAATAATATTAATCTATTATGACTTCAAAAAGTGATCTTGATAATTACGATTTACAATCAATTAAATCCAATCCCGAAGACTATGCTAAAAAAGTCAACATAAATGTTGGTATTAATTTTCTTAAATTAGCCAACCAATATTACTATGGAACTGAAACTCCTATTATTTCAGATACTGTATACGATAAAATTGAGGATATTCTTAAAGAACGCTCTCCTAAAAATAAAATTTGGAAAGAAATTCGTACAGCGGTTGATGGTGAGAGAGAAAAAGTCAAATTACCATTTTGGATGGGAAGTATGGATAAGATTAAACCAGGTAAAGATCAAATTGAAAAATGGTCAATCAAATTCCCTGGCAACTATATTGTTTCAGAAAAACTAGATGGTATTTCATGTTTAATGACAATCGAAATCGGTGGTGGTGATGAACATGTTATAAAATTATATACCCGAGGAGATGGTAGTGTTGGACAAGATATTACTAGTCTTTTAAAACATATTAAATATCCAAAGAAAAAAATTCAACAATTAAAGAAAGAGGTCGATGGAGACTATTTCGCATTTCGTGGAGAATTGATTATAACAAGAGAAAAGTTTCAAGAAAAATACAAGGAAACAAAGACAGATCCTCGTAGTATGATTGCTGGTTTAATTAATTCAAAATATGCTGAACCAGATGAATTGAAAGACATTGATCTAGTTATGTATGAGGTTATTTTTCCTGGTGAAATTCAACCAAGCAAACAATTTGATTATATTCGAGACTTTGGTTTTAAAAATCCAAAAACGGAAATTATGAAAGTTAAACATCTTACCGAAGAAGAATTAACAAAAATTCTTCCTAAATGGAAATACGAATCAACGTATGAAATTGACGGTTTAATTGTAACACAAGATAAACCTCAAAAAAGAAACACCGATGGAAACCCTGATTATAGTCGTGCTTTTAAAATGGATTTAGATGAACAACGTGGTATTGGAGAAGTTGAAGAAATTCTATGGGAGATTTCACGTCATGGTAAAATTATTCCTAGAATTAAGATCAAACCACTCAAGGTTGGTATGGTTACAATTCAAAAAGCGACTGCATTTAATGCTAAATATATTTTAGATAATAAGTTAGGTCCTGGTGCAGTTGTTAATATTATTCGTAGTGGTGATGTTATTCCATATATCGAATCAGTTGTTGAAGAAGCACCTGAAGGACCTTCAATGCCAAATATGAAATATAAATGGCATCCTGGAGGTTATGATATCTATATAGACGAAGATGAAGAATCTGATGCAAAAACAGATACTCTTGAAATTAAGAAACTAGTATATTTTATGACCACCTTAGAGGCTGATGGCATCAGTTTATCAACAATTACACGTTATTATGATGCTGGATATACTGATATCAAAAGTATTCTAGAAATGTCAGAAGATGATCTTCTTAAACTTCCAAACACACAAGAAAAATTGGCAAAAAAACAATATGATGTATTACAAGATATTAAGACTAAAAAACATCCACTAGAAAAACTAATGGTTGCTAGTGGTGTTTTTGGCCTTGGGATTGGTGAAAAGAAAGTTAAATTAGTATTGGATAAATATCCTGATGTTTTAACTAAGAATGTTACACATTTGATGCTTGTTAATAATGTTTCTGGTTTTGAAGATAAAACTGCTGAACTTTTTCTGAAAGGACTTGATAGTTTTAAGAAATGGTTAAAAGATATAAATCTTAAATATCTAGAATCATCATCTTCTAAAAATAAAAATGAAGGTGAATTAAAATTAAAAGGTATAACTATTGTAATGACTGGTTTTCGTGATAAAGACTTAGAAAAGATTGTTGAAATGGAAGGAGGATCAGTAACAACCACTGTTTCATCGAAAACAACTGTGCTTTTAGCCAAAAATGTCAATGATGAAGGTAGTAAATTAGATAAAGCACGTGATTTAGGAATCCCAATCATGACAGCAGAAGATTTTAAGAAAAAATATAAGTTATAACTTTTCTAAGAAGCGATGTTTATATTTGTGACATTCATGAATATTAAAACTAAATTCTTTAAATATTTTTTTATTTATATATTCATTACATAAATCATTAATATAATTTATGTTTGTATCATCAAAAATAATAATTGTTCCTTTTTTACATAAATCAATACAATATTCTAAATCTTTTTTAGCACCTTGATACGAATGATCTCCATCTATATGAATCAGATCATATTTTGTTTTATTTTCAATTAATCGTGGTAGAGCATTACCGGACTTTTCAGTAATTAAATTCAAGTTTGAGATAGGAAAGTCATTTTTTATAACATTAAAACAAGGTATTACATAAGGATGTATATTGATATCAATACATGTTAATGAAAGATCAGATGGTTGTATGGTATTAGACAATAACATTAATAATGCTGAAAAACCAGAATTAAACCCTATTTCTAAAATAGACTTTGGTTTGGTGGCTTTCATAATCTCAATAAAATTGTATTGTTTAGGTATCATTAAAGAACTCTGTTTAGTAGTTTTATGTATCGAATATATATTACCTTCTGGTTCATTGCCAATCAAATTGATAAGTTTTTTTTGAATATAATTAGACCACGTATCTAAAATATTTATATCTTCATGAGTAATTTCCATATTTTTTTTATATAACAGGAATATATAAATATTTTATTTTATTCTTCACATGACAGAAAAAGTTATTGTATCTGTAACTAGTATATTTTCAAATCAAAAAAAATTATTAAACACATTGAATAGTGTTCTCAATCAAACCATATTACCTGATGCATGCTATATATTTTTATCAGAAGAAAGTTATTTATTAGATGATGGATTTAAAAATAAAACAATTACACATCAACAATTATATCAATTGATTGAAGAAAATCCAATTTTTAAACTAAGATGGACATTTAATGAAGGTCCATATCGTAAATTATTACCAATATTAAAAGAAAAATGGGATCAAGATTGTGTTGTTATAACAATTGATGATGATACAATATATCATCCTAAATTAGTTGAAAAATTATTAAATGATTATAATAAATATAATGTATGTATTGGCTCTTGGGGGTTTACACTAAAATTTAATAAATTACTTGATATAAAATACGAGAATATAAAAAGGCTAAACATACCACTTGATTTATATAATTTTTCAATTGGCAAAGGTGCAATTTTATACCATCCTAAATTTTTCATGAATACAAAGGAGCTAATTTTTAATAGAACTATATATTTATCTCAATTCCCAACATGCGATGATATGTGGTTTAATTTTATTAGAATCGTAAATAATACTCCATGTTTTATTAATAACTTTGCATATATGACTAAAGATCAACACAATCAGAATAGATCTTTATACGAAACATATAATAAAAACACAAATAATAATCATATTACAAGAATAATAACATTATTCAAAAAAATGAATCTTTTACACGAAAATACTTTTTAGGAAAAAGTAATATCAAAAACATACTTTTTAGGAAAAAGTAATATCAAAAACATACTTTTTAGGAAAAAGTATTTTTAATTTTTACCAAAGACTTCATTTGATTGCTTGTTAACTCGAATGAAGGTGGTACGTTTTGATAGTTCTTTTAATTTTGATGCATCTACATTAGTACATGTTGAACGAATACCACCTAGTACATCATTAATAGTATTTTCAACTGGACCACGATATTTGATTAAAACACGTTTTCCTTCCGATGCTCGATATTTAGCAACTTCACCTCGATGTTTTAACATTGCCGTATCAGAACTCATACCATAAAACTCTTTATATTTAACACCATTTTCTTCAATTGTTTCACCAGATGATTCATCATGTCCAGCCATCATACCACCTAGCATAACAAAATCAGCACCAGCAGCAAATGCTTTAGCAATATCACCTGAATTTTTACAACCACCATCGCTAACAACACAACCTTTAAGACCATGAGCAGAATCAGCACATTCAATAATAGTTGAAAGTTGTGGGCGACCAACTCCGGTTTTAATCCGTGTGGTACAAACTGAATTATGAACAATCGAATCATTTGCAATAAAACTATGAGTATCACAATCAACTTCAATATCCCAGGTTTCTTCAATTACACCATCTTCAACATTAAAAATATTATGATGATCATAACCACCTTGCATATTTGTTGTAGTAAGTTGCATTGTATCTTTGTCTACATCTGAAATGGCTAACCATGAATATGTGTTGCTATTTTTATGATAAACCCAAAAGAGATGATCAGGTGTAACAACAATTGGATCATCTTGATTGGTGGTGCGAAATTTAATTGTTTGTTTATTTCCTTGACAAACAACATTAAGAACCTTAACTGGTTGACCATTCATATTAATAACCATTTCATCTGGTTTAATATGACTAATGTTTTTATACGTCATAGTTGACATCAACACCTGAGTATTTTTTCGTAAACAACCACCACCAATACCGGCTTTAACAATATCAACACCTGAAATAATAAGTTCCTCTGTGATTTCAGCGGAAACTACATTACCAGCGATAATAATTTTAGTAGGATATTGTTGACGAATCGTTTTGACTTTTTCAATAAAATTTTCAGTATATCCATTTGCGACATCAACACAAATAAAACGAATACGATTATCGATATTAATAATATTTTGAAGAAGTTGAAGATCATGATCAGTGATACCAATTGAGACTGAAAAATAATTAAAATGATCGTCTGATAAGGTTTTAAGGAATTCTTGCCAATCTTCTAAAGTATAATGTTTGTGAATGCATGTGATAATTTTATATTGAAATAATGCTCTGGCCATTTCAAAAGTACCAGTTGTATCCATATTTGCAACCATAATTGGTACACCGGTCCATTCTTGTTTACTATTACAAAAAGTAAAAGTTCGTTGAATATCTACTTCACTTCGTGATTTAAGTGTTGATCGTTTTGGCATAATAAGTACATCTTCAAAATCTAATTGGATATCGTTAATAATTCGCATTGTATATTTTTATATAATTAATATTAATTGGATTATACTTAAGTTTTTTGTATCGTATAATCAAAAATCTAAAATAAAATGATATAAAGTAAAATTTCATATTCTAATGAGTAACATAGTTAGAATGTCTGATGAAAAAGAAACTATAACAGTTGAAGACTGTAGAAGTTATTATTATTATGAAAGAGATGATATTAAAGTTGATGTTAATTTTCAACAAGAAGAAGATGGAACTATTAAAAGAACAACTTCGAAATTTTTAGTTAAAACATTTCCAGCAAGTATTGCTGATAAGGTTCGTGAGCGTTTAACATGGAAAAAATTTGGTCAACCACCAGATGACAAAATAACACGTGTTGCGGATGAGGTTTTCATTGAAATTAACCCTGAACTAAGCAATTTTCCTTTTAAAAAGAAACCAGAAAATCCAAACTTAAATAAAAAAATATATTATGAAAACTCTCTGAATAAACATTTATTTAAAAAAACAAATACTCAAGAAGAAGATACAATAATATATACAACTCCTGATTTTGTATGTGCACCTAATAAAAGTGTAATTAATTGTCGTCATTGTGGATCGCCTGATCATTGGTCTGTTAAATGTCCTGGTAAGTTTGGGACTAAAGAAAAGAAAAAAGATGATGATGAAAAAGGTAATGATAAAGAAGGCGATAGAGGAGATAGAGGAGATAAAAAGAATTTTGATAAAGACAAAAAAGATTTTAAAAATAATAAACTTCCTGGTCTAAAATTATATGATGTTGATCCTACTTTAAATGATAATGACATTAAGAATCATTTGTCAAAATATGGTAGAATCGTTAATTTTTATAATGTTAAAAATGGTAAATATGAAGCCAATTCAATTATTTATGTAACATTTTCTACACAAGAAGAAAATGATCATGCATTAGAGAAGATAAAAACAGAAGCAATTGGTTATACTTATGCCCATGCCGAGACTGCTAAACCAAGAAACTAATTTTCCGGATTTTTTTTTAATAATTTTGTATATGCATCTTTAATTTCTTGTAAAGACGGTACTGGTAATCCTTTATTATTTTTAATAATGTTTTTAGGTTTAATCTCACTGATATCTATTTTTTTTAATTTAATATTTTGACCTAAAAATGAAGCAATGCTTATTTGAGGAGGTTTCGGTTCAGTATCCTCTTCTTTTTTAGGTTGTAATTTATTCTTCAATTCATCTGGTAAAGTATTTAAATCAGTATCTGGATGATAATCCATAAAAATGGGATCTACTTTTGATAAATTCATTTTATGTTGTATAGCCATTTTAGGAATACCAACGGATAACATTTTAAAAAATTTTTCTAATTCAGGAACATTTTTTAAATATATTTTGTTCTGAGGTGGATTATTTATAATTTCCTCGGTAGTCTCATCTAAAAACAAACATACATCAGTCTTTTTCTTTATTTGATCTAATTTAAATTGTAAAACATTCCAGATAAGTTTGATTGATTTTGTTTTTTTATTATAATAAAATCCAGATAATTCAATTACAAAATAACCATAAAAATGTCCTGCGACTTTTTCTATATCAATCAATTCTAGATTAGAATCATAGACACTAATGTCATCTTTTTTAAAATTTAAATTAAAATAGTCAGAATACCCTTCGCTTTTTTGGATAGTTTTATTAATTTTAAATTTATTAGAATCTTTAAAAATATCTGAATCACTTAACATATTATGTAAATGCGATTCTAGATTGGTAATGAATTCATAAAAAACTTTAACATTTTGATCTATTTTTATATTATCAAATGAAAGACGTATGTAGCCATATTCACTGATTAAAGAAGAAAAGTTAGGCTTAAATGGCATATACATTTTTGGTGATTTGAATAATAATGGTAAATATTTGACATTATGATCATGTATTTTATGTTTAATTGGTATGATAATATTATCATTTCTAGTTTCAGGGGTTTTTATCTTTATTTTTTTAAAATTGTCGTTGGTAAGATAATTTTGATAATCAAATATCATAGGTTTTTTATCAGCCATACATATAAATTTTTGATTTATATATATATGAATATCTAATATTGAGTTATATGATTTTAATTTAAAAAATATCACAAATAAAATAAATAATAATATTAAATAGTAAAGAATATGCAAATAACGATTAATTCCGATCAAATAATCAAAACCATGAGAAATAATGCTCAAATTATTTTAATCATATTAACACTTGTATTCCTTTATGTATTATTTTATACTAATTATATCATATCTTATGAAGTACCATCAACATCAACATCAATACCAACCTCCCAAACACCATTTGAACCAACATTAAACCATTCACAAATGAATAATTTTGGTCAAGTTCAAAAACATGTTAGATTTGATGATTCTAGAAATAAAGAAATACCATATGAAAATGAAAATGGTAGAATTAACATTAATTATAATGCCCCTCAATTACAAAATTTACAAAGAATAAGTCAATGCACATATCCTATGAATTCAAATAACCAAGTTAATAAAAAAGATTGCACAATTGATCAATCTTGTTTAACAAGATATTCACCACAAGAATGGTTTAAAAAACAAAGACAAAATACCTCTGAATTACCTGGATTTAATGGTGATACAATGGCTCAATTTACATTTGATGAAAATATTGCAAATGACATGATGATGAGAAATATGGTTTATGAAGATGATATTAATAAGTTAGATCAAGCAAGACGCATAGAATACAAATCTCCAACAGATCAAACACATGAAAGATTTGACGTTTCAGAAGGTTATAATTATGATCAAGTAACTGAACCAAAAATAATATATCAAAGTGTTCCATTTAATAATCCAGTTGAAGAAAGAGGTGCTATGCCATTTGATTTATGCCGTAATTGTACTGTTGGAAATTGTAATGGTGATGTATGTGGCTCTAATTTAACTCGCAAAAATAAAAATTATTTATTATAA
>Ga0164293_10000586_pt1 | contig 29218 bp, 25 predicted proteins | sample GEODES118metaG_FD_111487 | JGI IMG/M metagenome (GOLD analysis project Ga0164293, IMG submission 111487) | Eutrophic lake water microbial communities from Lake Mendota, Wisconsin, USA - GEODES118 metaG | ecosystem: Environmental > Aquatic > Freshwater > Lake | place: USA: Lake Mendota...
AATTCACAAACATGCTCGCACAAACCGCTAGGAGAAGAAACGCAACGAGACATCCGGATTTTTTCATCGGTATTAGCCTGACGAAAACTCCTTAGGAAGGCAAGAAAACCGAGCTTTTTGTTGTTCTCTTCCAAGTATGGTCGTATTCATGACATAACTTGTTGGTTTTGAAAATTGAGCGTTCTTTTTTCGCGCAGCCGCAGCGTCATTCTCTACGATCTCACCAACAGCCTTCTGCTTACCGACCGTATTCTCGCTGACCTCCGCTCAAACAACGGTAGCCTGTCCGAGAGCGATCCCAGCGAGCCCAAGAAAACCCGCGCTGCCTTCCAGTACAGCAAAAAAGCCTTCAAAGCCCTCGACAACCTCTACCGCCAGCGCCTCATCGAACTCCAAGAGTCACGCCTCCGCTGAAAATCGGGAAAGGCGTGAGATCGAAAACACCCGGCCCCATTCAAGCTGCGCGCGGTAGCGCGAACTTAAAACTTAATCCTTAAAACTTAAAACTCCTACACTCACCCCACCCAGTCGAAACGCGTATCCTGAACGACCTCTGGATGCAGGCTCAGATGGACCGGGCAGCTGCGCGCCGCATTTTCCAGAAGCGTGCGCTGCGGATGCTCCGCAGGAAGCGGAATCGTAAAAACAACCGTGAGTTTGGCAATTCGCCGCGGTGGTTGCTGCGTCATTTCCTTCAGCACCTTCACCGATGTCTTCCCGAGGTCGATTCCATGGCGACGAGCCGCGATACCCATAATAGTCAGCATGCAGGTGCCAAGGGATGTCGCCGCGAGATCAGTGGGCGAAAACGACTCGCCGCGCCCCTCGTTATCCACCGGGGCGTCGGTCGTAATGACAGTTCCCGACGGTTCATGCCTTGCCTCGCAACGCAAATCTCCCAAATACTGAATGGAAATTTCAACCATGCGCGCAGTCTAAACAAACGCGCTCGCCGATTGCAAAGCCGGGTTTTTCGGGCTTTCTTTTTGCCTTCCGCTTTTTAAATTGACGCACATTGGACTCCTCGAAAAAATTTTCTAAAAAACAAAGCGCTCCATCCCGCAGCGCGGCGGAAAAGGACACTACGCCGTCTGCGGCAACTCCCGTCCCGGCATCACCCCCCCTCGCGCGAATCCTTTCCTGGAGCGGATTCTACGCCATTCTGCTCGTCTGCATGAGCTATGTTTTCTTCCACGCCTTCCTCATCGACAGCGTGACCATGCGGCTCTGCCGCGAACTCGATGGCCCCAATGCCAAACCCACGGAAGTCCTCCCCGTGCCGCTGCTTGAGATCGCTTTCGACGGCTATGTGTGGAACCGCCATGCGGAGAAACTCGGAGAAAATGGGGAATGGCGGGTGCGCTACACGGACATGGATAACGCTCCCGATGGACGCGAGGTCCACTGGAGTTCCGGCTTCGCGTGGTATCTGCGCACTCTCGGAGAGTTCCATCGCCACTTCTCCGGCGACACGCTTCGTAACAGCATCTTCCGCATGTCGATCTGGGCAAATCCCCTGCTTCTCATCATAGCCCTGGCCCTCTTTGCAACCCTCTCCGCCCGCCGTTTCGGCCCGCTCTGCGGATCGGTGCTGGCGATCGGAATGATCACCACCGCCTCGTTCTACGAAGGCTTCCTGCCCGCCTACCCCGATCACCACGGCATCACCGCTTTCGCCCTCATGGGCATCATTTTCGGCATCGCCTGGGCCGGCGCCGGGTGGGTTCAAAAATCCGACGGCACGGCATTCATCATCCCCACCTCGCTCAAACAAGCCCGCCACGGCATGATTTTTTCGGGTATCAGCGGCGCTGCCGCACTCTGGATCAGCGGGTTTTCTGCTGCATTTATTGCCGTGGGAGTTGGTCTGGGCGCCATTGTCACGGCATCGCTGTTTATCAAAAAGGCAGCCCGGCAAGGTTGTCAGTATCACCCAGAACTCTGGAGGCTCTGGGCCATAACCACAGCCGCCGGCAGCTTGGGTTTTTACGTTTTGGAGTATTTTCCCAACCACATCGGGTTGCGTTTGGAAGTGAACCACCCCCTCTACGCCTTGGCGTGGCTGGGTGGCGGATGGATCATTTTTGAAGTCACACGCTGGATCAATGACCTGCAATCCGGAAAAGCCCCCTTTCCTTGGAAAAAACTGCTCCTGCCGCTCGGGGCTTGCGCTGTCCTTCCAATCGTCATCCTAACTCTAGGCCCATCTGTTTACATACCCGGCGATCCGTTCATGGGTGGCCTTTGGAAAAATATAGCCGAGCTGTTACCACTTTTGACACGAATTCAAATGGGCGCCATCACTTGGAAGGTGGCTTTCGGGCTTTTCCCAGTATTCCTTCTGGCATCACTGATCATCGCCTTCCTTAAAAATGTCAATTCCGCGACAAAAGGAGTCTTCATTTTTCTCTGCATTCCTATTTTGGCCATCACGGCGATGCAACTTTACCAAGTACGCTGGGGGATGCTGAATGGTCCGCTGTACATTGCCTTGGTGGCGTTTGTCATCCCTCAGCTCTGGCGCTTGGCGCCTCGCCTCCCGGCTTTCCGAATCGGTGCGGCAATAGCTTTGTGCGGTGCGGCTTATCTCTTTTCCTTTGATACCGTGAATGGGATGCTCATGCCATTTTGGCAGCAATACAGTAGCAAGCAAAATATGCAGGTCGGCTCCGGTCAAATTCTTGCGCTGCTGCACCGCGACATGGCTAAAACCATCCTGCAAAATGCGAATGGCAAACCCGTCGTGCTCCTAAGCAGTCCAAATAGCTCCTGCTTACTTTCCACACTTGGTGGATTCAAAACAATCGGAACGCTTTACTGGGAGAATGTGGAAGGCCTGAAATCCGCTGCCAAAATGCTCAACGCCCAATCCGATGAGGAGGCACTTGCCATGCTCAAGGAACACGGCATCACGCACGTCTCGCTCATGACTTGGGAGAACTTTATAGGTCCATATTTTCAAATTCTTTACCCCAATCCTGTACCGGGAAAATCTCTTGAGAATTCATTCGGACAGCGTGCCCTTTTTAAAAAAATCATTCCCCAGTGGGTCCGCCCGATCCCGTATCCCAAAAATTTCCTGACGAACGCGCTGAAACAGGATGTCCTGATGCTCGAAATCGTGCCAGACCAAACTAAAGACGAAGCCGAATTCCACCTCGCCCGCTTCCTGCGCATCTCGGAAGGCAATCCCGTCGCTGCCGAAATCATGCTCAAAGGCATCCTCGACCGCTCCCCCGCCAGCAACGCTGTCCGCATGGAACTCGCCGACCTTTATGTGGATCAAAAACGCTTCAGCGATGCCCAAAACCAGTTCATCCTTTCCATGAACGGCACTGCCCCCGAAGTCCGCCGCCAAATCGCCCTGCGCAGCGCTCAACTCCTCGCTCAACGCGGCGCAAAAACCGAAGCCGAGGCCGTTTTGAAAGCCGGCGAAAGTGGAAATTAATCCAAAATGGACGTTACGATCCTCATGCCATGCCTCAATGAGGCTGAAACGCTGGCCGATTGCATTGTCGCAGCCCAGCGAGGACTTTCAGATGCAGGAGTCGAGGGTGAAATCCTGATTGCCGACAACGGCAGCACAGACGGATCTCAAGAACTTGCCCACAAGCTAGGCGCACGCGTTGTCGATGTCCCCGAAAAAGGCTACGGCAACGCCCTTCGAACCGGCATGGAAGCTGCCCATGGACGATTCCTCATTATGGGCGACTCGGACCGCAGCTACGACTTTTCCGAGATCAAACCCTTCGTTGAGAAACTCCGTGCCGGCGCCGACCTTGTCATGGGCTGCCGTATGCCAGGAGGCGGGGGAAAGATCATCCCTGGCGCCATGCCTTGGAAACACCGCTGGATCGGAAACCCAGCCCTAACATTCATCGGCCGACTCCTCTTTCGCTGCCCCGCCCACGATTTTCACTGCGGCCTCCGTGCCCTCACCAAGGACGCCTTTCACAAAATGGACCTCCGCACCTCCGGCATGGAGTTCGCCAGTGAGATGGTCATTAAAGCCTCTCTCCGGGGGCTGTGCATTGAAGAAGTACCCATCACACTGCACAAGGACGGGCGCTCTCGCCCACCGCACCTCCGCAGTTGGCGCGATGGTTGGCGCCACCTCCGCTTCATGCTCCTCTTCTCCCCGAGGTGGCTGCTCCTCTATCCCGGCCTAGTCATGCTGGTAACCGGTGCAGGATTTTTTACCCGTTTAATGATCGGCCCGATCACGCTCCAAGGAGTTAATTTCGATCTCAATACCTTGGAAATGGCCAGCTTGCTCGTTCAGTTCGGCTACCAAATGGTTCTACTCGCAGGATTTGTCCGTATTTTTGCCTACACACGCGGCTTTCTCCCGCCTAATCACATCCTCTCAAAAGCTTTCAGTTTCTTTACTTTGGAAAAAGGTCTACTCAGCGGGTTTGCCATACTCCTCGCAGGCTTTGGGCTAATCTCGTTGACGCTTTTAGACTGGGCCACAGCAGGTTTTGGCAACTTAGACCCGCTCGCCAACACACGCCCCGTCATCGCCGGCCGCACACTCGTCTCACTCGGCCTACAAACGCTCATTTTCAGCTTAGTCTTCAGTTACTTAGGAATCGACCAAAAACCGTCAAAAAGAAGATAGCTTTCCCCGATACTGCCGCTCATTTCCCTGCGGGGTCCCAACACCTCCTTTGCGGACTTATAACGCAGTAGCCGCGCAGCGCGAAGGTGGGGCCCAAAAAATTGATTTACCCATTGACAGCTGCCCGTAAAACCACATTGTCTCCCATATGAAAACAACTCTTGAACTGCCCGATGAGTTGATGATCGAGGCAAAAACTATTGCGGCAAGGCGAAAAATCACATTCCGTGCACTCACTGAGGCGGCACTTCGCAGGGAAATTCAACAACGAACTCTCGAAGACAGTCCAAAATCCAATTTGATAGAGTATTCCGCGGGCCATGCTCCGCATCTGAAAAAAAGAGGCGTAAAAATCACCTCCGACCTCGTCTATCAAATGCTCGAAAACGAAGACGCCTAACAAGCATGTTTCTTTTTGATGCCAATTTTCTCATCGCGCTCGGGGATGCCGATCATATTCACCATGAGAAAGCTCAGGCTTTTTTCGGAATCAAAAAGCACGATGGCTGGGCGACTTGCCCGCTCACGGAAAATGCCTTCCTCCGCATCCTCGGCCACCCCAACTACCCCAAGGGTCCTGGCTCCCCATCGACAGCCAGAAGCCTCTTGCAAGAATTGATCTGCCAACCTGGACACCAATTTTGGGATGATACGATTTCGCTTGTCGACTCGCGAAAATTCCCAGCCCTGCTCGGTTCAAAAAATCTCACAGACTATTACCTCCTCGCTCTTGCGATTAAAAATAGCGGAAAACTCGTAACTTTCGACCAAAGAATCGACCCGTCTTTATTGCAAGGCGGCATTTCCTCTTATCACTTTATTCAAGAAACTTCTGAAGTGTAGAAATCCTGTAAAGCGAACCTTATTCGAAGAATAAACCAAATGCCATAACATCCAACCTCCGCGCTCTCCGTGGTTATAACCTGCTTAAAATGAAAATTTTCCATCCTCAGCCTACAGTCCACGCTTCCGAATACACAACGCCAACTCCGATTCTTAAGAGTTAAAATTTCCCATGTATTTCCCCGTCCTGCTTTGGAGTCTTGTGATTTTTGCCTCATTCTGGGGCTATGGCGAAGCCCTGCGCCGCGCGCTCAAGAGACCAGAATTTGACGACATCGGATGGGGCCTCACAGCCGCTTGGGGTATGGCAGCAACGCTCGCGATCGGCGGCTTTTTAATGATGCTATCGGTAGCGAGGTCTCCGATCTTGACCGGAGTGGTGCTCATCGGAGCGGCGTTAGCTGCCATATTCCAAGTCAAAAACCTTTCGCAGTCCGACTCTAAGAATTCCAAAAATTCCTACTCAAAAGCGGGATGGATATTTCACCTGACTGACATCCTTATCTGGCTTCTGGCGGCTCTGGCATTTACCTCCTCTGTGGTCTGGCCCCAACAGATTGATCCGAATGACGACCTTGTTTGTTATTTGATGCTTCCGAAAAAAATTCTGGAAACAGGGACTTTGATTGAGCCTTTCAGTTTCCAGAGGGCAGGCACTTTTGGAGGGCAGGCGCTTCTTCAATCCTTGGTTATGGTTGTCGGCAACGAAACAACCGGGCATATACCTGACCGAGGCCTTGCGATGCTGATGATTTTCGGAATGCTTCTAGCAGCATTGAAGGGCCTCAAAGGCAAAGCGCGGTGGATCGCTTTTTTGCTGTTACTGGCTTTTTGGTTCGTTCCAGTCCCTCGGATTAGCACCAATGGGGCCATGACTGGCGGTTGCCTGCTAGTTGCTCTGCTGGCAACCTCTTCACGGGTCAAGTCTCTCTCTCTCGAAAAAAACCTCCCTGCATTTGTTCCTGCAGGACTTGTGGCAGCTGCGGCATGCTCGATTCGGCCTACCTTTGCGCTCGTTGCGGTATCTACCTTCGCGGGTCTTTTAATCTGGCAAGTTGTTGAAAATCGGGGCGTCAAAATTTTCGATTCTACCACGCCCATTATTTTTTCCGGACTCATATGCTCTGCGATACTAATCCCATTTATGGTAGTTCTTTATATATCGAATGGAGCGCCTGTCATTCCACCATTCAGCGGTTTTGTTTCCGAGGCGTATCAGACCTTTGACTACCCCGAGACTTTAAAAAACTTCGCATCTCTTTTCAATTTCCTGTCTGGCGGGCCAACAGTTGCGCTGCTGATTTTGCTAGCGATTGCGGCGATTCTACCCGGCGAAGGGGGGCGTGGTTGGGTTTTGACCGGAATGCTTCTGACAAGCAGCCTTATAGTCTTTCGTTTTGCAGCCATAGCCTACTACGATCAATACAGATACATTTATCCAATTATTCTTCCCATGGTGCTTTGGTATCTAGCCAAGGCAGTGAGCAAGACCCCCAGTGATTCCGATGAGTCAGGAAAAATCCCGCGCCAACTTACAGTAGCAGGACTAGCCATCTTTGCTTTTGTTAATCTGCCAGGCAGTTTTCAAGAGTTGAACTCCCAAGTCCAGAGTCTCGCTTTAGCAAATATACCGGAGCGTTCCTTGCTGCCAACTCAACTCAAAACCGCCTATAAATCGATTCAGAACAAGGTTCCCCGTGGAGAAAAAATCCTGACGATGGTGGATGCCGGATACTGGTTAGACTACTCGCGCAACCCAATGCAATCCATCAATGCCGTGGGAGGATCCAGCCCTCCGCCGGGTATTCCTTTTGGAAAAGGCCCCGAGGCTTTGCGAAATTACCTCACAGGACTCGGATTCAAATATCTCATCGCGGTGGATTTCAACAACGCCGTGCTTCTTTACACGCGCCGCCTTTGGACGGAGACAACAAGACCGGAGTGGATTTACCCTCAACTCTGGCGACCCCGTTTCTTGGATGTTATGGACTCCATCGATGCCTTCGACAGGGAGGGGAAAGTCATAGCCCGTGAAGGAAATTTACGGTTGATTCAACTCGATAAAGATTGATCTATGCCGCCCTTGATCTACCTCCCCGCATACAACTGCGCGAAGACCATTGTTTCAACAATCCGCGAGATTCCGGCTTCCATTTCAACCAAGGCACACATTCTTGTTTTGGACAACGCCAGCACCGATGACACCGCACAACTGGCAACTACTTTTCTTAAAGAAAGCCTTTGGGCTGGAAAAGCCACGGTTTTAAAGGCCAACCGAAATCTTGGTTACGCCGGCTCCCAAAAGCTTGCACTTCGCATGGCCCGCTCCAATCCCGCAACACCTTTTCTCGTTATGCTTCACGCGGATGGACAATACCCGCCGAAGTTTCTTCCCGATTTTTTTACCAAACTAGAAGCAGGGGCAGATCTCGCCTATGGCTGTCGCTCCAAACAAACCTTCGGCGATTTGGAGGAAACACCGCTCAAGGTAAAAATTGCCATCGCTGTGCTGAACAACTTGGAATGCCGCCTAACAGCTTGCCCAAAAATTAAAGAATGGCACAGCGGATATGTTGGTTACAGCACGGCTTTTTTAAAAAAGCTGAATCTTTCCGCCATCACCGAAACTCGCCACATCGACGGCAACATGCTTTTCGCGGCAACGAAACTCGGAGCCCGCATCGAAGAGGTTCCAATCTTCAAACGCTACAATGATTTTGAGGGATTTAAAGGGCCTGCAGCCTATGGTTACATTCTGCATTGTCTCGGACTCATGATCAAAATGCCGTCCACCATTCCCTTCCTGTGTGAGCCTGACCCTCAGCTTCTCCCAAGTCCGGATGATTTTGAGTATATTTTGAAACCCTAGGTTTCAAATTCAGGTCAAACAATTTGCGGGACATACCGCATAACCTCGCCGTTCCGATAGGGAAGCGTGCCGGGTATGATCTTCCCAGTGGCCTTCCAGCGACTCCACCATTCCTGAGCAAAATCCAGAGTAGTCATCGGATTTCCAGAGCCGACATGGTGAATTGTCGGCTGCCCACTTGGCGGGGAGGCTCCCTCCAGCGCATTGGCAAAATGACGAGCCACAAAAGACACCGGCGTAAAATCACGAATCTGAGCGCCTGGCGACATCGGAAAATCTTCACTTGCCAAGGCTGCCCGGCGAAGTGATGGCCAAAGTCTTCCCTCCGACTCACCCTCGCCAAAAACCTGAAAAATCCGGTGATAGCTTAGACAGTGATTTTCACTACGTGCCCAGCCCATCAAAGCCACCGAGGCGGCCGCTTTCGAGATGGGATAGGTTTGTGTCGGCTCCAAGGGGGCATCGATCGGGATGAATTCATACCTTTCTCCGCTACGACCGTATTCAAAACAGCTCCCCGCGATCAAAAACCTTTGGACTCCCTCCGATGCCGCCCGCTCCATCACATCGAGCGACACCGCCACATTCCAATACAAACAACTCTTCAGCGAGTCGTAGGGCAAATTGGCCGAATGCGCGGCCAAATGAACCAAGGCATCACAATTTTGAAAAACTCCCTCCGTCAGGGCATCCAACGACCCATCGATCCAGAACGGTTCGCGAGTCAAAGCGACACGGGGACGACTACCAAACCGCCTTGTAGCAACCACATCATGCCCTCGGGCAAATAACTCATTCAATAAATGGGATCCAATAAAGCCCGTCGCCCCTGTAACAAAAACCCTCATGCAAATGGTGATGAGAATTCCCCCAAACTTTGGAAGGCCCCGTCGCGGTTGGATAGGATCGGGTTCGAAACTCGCCAATCCAAATTGATCGAGCTCCAAAGAATCCCATCATCATTAGCGGGGTCATAAACAGCATCGGTTAAATAAAATACGGTCGTCCCCTGCTCGAGAGTAAGAAATCCGTGAGCGCATCCTTTGGGAATAAAAAGCATCTCTCGCCCCTTAGCCGTGAGTTCGCAGGAATGCACCCGGCCGTAATTTTCGGATGCCCGCAAATCCACCACCACATCCTGGATTTTGCCAGTAGTGCAGAAAACTAATTTAGCATGTTCAGCCGGAGGTCGTTGAAAATGTAGCCCACGCAGCACATCTTTGCTTGAAACAGAAAAAAACTGCTCCATAGGCCTAAACTCCATTCCGTGCTCTAGGAAAAATCCAGCGTGAAAGGTTTTGACGAATTCACCACGAGAGTCTTGATGAATACGCGGCTTCAAATGACGAACGCCAGAGATCGGAGTGTCTGAAATTTCAAACATCTCCATACCGACCCACAAATTTATGGACGCAATCAATAACATAATCGATTTGCGCTGGAGAAAGACCGGGATACACACCGATGAAGATCGCTTGCTCCAAAATTTCGTCCGCGCCTGGCAATAACTGGTGGATTGCGGCCGAATCCAATCCGGCGTTCCTCTCCACAGTAAGACCTCGAATGCGAAATGCAGTGGGACTTTCCTTGCGGAGATTGACAAAAACCGGCTGGCGAAGCAGGTTGCCTCCGAAAAGCATCCGGTTGCCGATCTTTTTTTCATCGAGAAACCGCGCAAACTCAAACTTCTTGAATGGAGCATCTGGCTTTACTCGAAGCATGAACCCGAACCATGAGCAATCGGTGATATGGCCCGAGCCATCCCACTCGAAACCCGCCGCAGACCACGACACCGCGTGTGTGGGAAGCATGAAGTCAAATACTCCAGCCAAATCCGCGAGTCCCGAGCGCAGCGTGTGCCAGTTTTTCTTCCGCGCCTCAACAAAGGCTGGTAGGCGCTCGAGTTGCTTGCGACCTATCGCCGCCTGTACATCTAGCGGCTTCAAGTTGTAGCCCAAGTGCGAATAGATGAATTTGTGGTCGTAGCCGGGCGGAAGTTCACCGAGTTGCCAGCCGAAACGCTTGCCGCAGGTGTTATCCACACCACTCGCGCACCAGCAATCACGCCCCCAGTCGCGAAAACTTTCCACTAGAGTCTTGAGAAGCATGTTTCCGACAATGTTCACCGCACCACCTTCACCGAGTGTAAGGTGGTGCGGGGGATAAAAAGATTGGGTGGATAAATCGCCGAAGGAACCCGTTGGCCGTCCATCATACTGACACCCCAGAGCATCGCAATTATCCTCAATCAGCCAAAGTCCGTGACGCTTACAAAAGGATTGGATCGCCGAGAGATTGAAAGGATTTCCGAGGGTATGAGCCATCATCACTGCCTTGGTCTTTCCTTCCCGAAAAGCCTCCTCGAGTTGCTCCACGCGGGCATTGCAGGTCACAGTGTCGTTATCGATGAAAACGGGCACTAGTCCGTTTTGCAGGATTGGAGCTACCGTTGTCGGAAAACCCGCCGCCACCGTGATGACCTCGTCGCCTTGCTTCAAACGCCGGTCGCCAAGTTTCGCACTCGTGAGCGCCGAGATAGCCAACAGATTGGCCGAGGAACCTGAGTTACAAAGAATGCTCCGCTTAACTCCGAGAAATTTCGCCAGTCCAGCCTCAAATGCGTCGCCCTCCTTGCCAAGCGTGAGCCAAAAATCTAACATCGCCTCCGCGCCCGCTACCACCTCATCTTCGGTGAAGACACGCCCGGCGTAAGGAACGCTGGATTTTCCTGCAACAAAGGAAGCAGCAGCGGGGTCGGTCCCGGGACGGTTGGCGGAGTGGAACACGCGGCTAAACGTTCGGGTGGAAAGCCCGTTCCATTTTTTCAAAACCTCCGCGAGTTTCTTCTGTTTGAGCCTGGCCACCGGCCCTTTGCCGATTGCTTTCGAACCCACGGTGATGACTTTATCCACCCGCACAGCCGACTCGGCCGCCATACTCCCGAACGAAAGGTCTGCATTTCCGAGCGAGACGCAATGCGGATAGGTCAGCGACAAATCCGCGTGACTCGTAATGTAAGCGACCAAATGATCACCGGAATGATCGGCTTCAGCTAAAATAAGCCCAGGCCGATACTTTGACCCTTGCTGGTTTTTTAAAGGAAAATCGAGAAGGACGATCTCTCCAGGATTGAAAAGCGCCATAGGAGGTTATTTTCCTGAGAAAAACTTTTCCCAGTTGATTTGCTCATCGACGGAATCGCCGAAGAAATCTTTCAAGCCAATCGCCTCGAATTCCTCTTCCGCGCTGAACTCGTGCTCGGCGTTTTTTTCAGCTGAAAGGTTCTGTTGCGGCACTTTGTCATCGGAGATAATAACATAAGCCTGCAGGCGCGATAAGGTCTTTGGCAGCGGCTTGTCCAAAAAGAGATTTCCATTGTCCAACGTAGCTCGTATGGCGATCATATTGGATTTTAATTAGCTCCAAAATTCTTACTAGTCCACCTTGCCGTGAGTTTGGAATCCTTAGCGAAGCTCAAATGCAGTTTGTAAAAAGATTCTGATTCAGAATTCCACGCCCAACAGCGGCAGATAGGACATTGAGTCGAATGAAGTGGGACTTCCGAAAACCCTCATCCTGAAAGCCGCAAGCGCGCAAACCGTCGAGAAGCTCTCTCACCGTAATCTCAGGCGTCATTGTAGGCTGGTGTGCAGGAGCCAATTCTGCAAAGCGCGAAAAATCGACCCGGTAGGAGCGCTTGTCAGGTGAGGCGTTGGGGTTGATTGAAACCTTAATTCCATCAAGTTCTCCGGCCACTGCCATCGCCAAATCACGGATGGTGAAATTCCAAGAATCGGAGCCGACGTTCAGCACGGTAAAATCTCCTCCTTGCATTCTGTCACGCGTGGCAGCCCACTCGATCGAGCGCGCCATGTCACGGACATGGATCAGAGGTCGCCACGGTGAGCCATCGCTGAGAATCTGAATTTTTCCGGTCGTGAGTGACGAAGCCACAAAGTCATTCAACACCAGATCAAGCCGCAACCTTGGGCTCCATCCGCAAGCGGTAGCGAAACGCAGGCAGGTTATGCGGAAGTTCTCTCCGGCGAGCTTAGCGAGTTTTTGCTCGGCCTCCAGCTTCGAGCGAGCATAGGCCGTTAGCGGATTAGTTGCCGAATCCTCCATCCTTGCCTCGGACCCACCCTCGCCATAAACACTGCAACTGGAAGCGAAAACATAAGAGACAACACCCGCATTTTTAGCGGCACGGGCGATGTCGACGACCGCATCACGGTTGATTTCCATGGTCGCAAGCTCGAAGCGAGCTCCCATCGGGTCATTGGAAACAGCTGCCAGCTCAACAACCGTGTCGAAATCGCCCAAGATGTTTTTTGGAAACCGGCGGACATCGCCGAAATACTGCCGATTCAAAATCCGCTCCGGAAAGTCTGTTGGGTCCATGAGACACCCTGCGAAGTAACCAGCATCGAATCCCGCAATCAAAGCATCTGGAAAATGAGCGCGCAGATGAGCCGCCAAAACCGGGCCAATGTAGCCCATGTTTCCAATGATTAGAAATCTCCGGGAAGTTTGCATGGCATCGTTGTTTTTAACCAATCCAGTCCTCGACTTGCTTACCACACCTTCCAAGGAGCGTTGCCACTTTGCCAAAGCTCCTCAAGTTGAGTTTTGTCACGCAGCGTATCCATTGGCCTCCAAAAACCAGCATGTTGATATGCCATCAGTTCACCTTGGTGAGCAAGCGATTCCATGGGTTCCCGCTCCCAGATCGAGGCATCATCGGAGATTCGGTTGATCACTTCCGGCTGCAGAACAAAAAAGCCCCCATTAATCCATGCGCCGTCGCCCTGAGGCTTTTCATGAAAATCGTTCACACGACTCGATTCTATTCGAAGCGCCCCGTAGCGCCCAGGCGGTTGCACGGCAGTGATCGTGGCCAGTTTTCCATGTGAGTGGTGGAAATCTACCGCACTGCGCACATCCACATCCGAGAGTCCATCGCCGTAAGTGAAGCAAAACGCCTCTTCCTTTAAATAATCTCGCACGCGCCTCAACCGCCCCCCGGTTTGCGTCTTCTCCCCCGTGTCCACTACTGTCACACGCCATGGCTCTGCGTGCTTTTGATGAACCTCCATGCGGTTATTTTTTATATCGAATGTCACATCCGACATGTGCAAAAAGTAGTTCGCGAAATACTCTTTGATCACATACCCCTTGTAGCCCGCACAAATCACAAAATCATTAATCCCGTGTGCGGAGTAGATTTTTAGAATATGCCAAAGCATCGGACGACCGCCTATTTCGATCATGGGCTTGGGCTTCAAATGCGTTTCTTCGCTAATGCGAGTTCCTAATCCTCCAGCCAAGATTACAGCAACCATATTTAACATCAGGCTATGGGTTCGAAACTCCATTCGCAAGCCCAGCCAAATCTAGAGCTGGGAAAACCCACCGAACCCCGTTCGCGTTCTTTTGGGAGAAATTCGCAGCCTTTCCAATTGCGCCATGAGCAGCACCTGCTCCGGACCAGACAGAATTTGCTCGCTGACAACCACCGCGCCGAACTGATCCTCTTTGATGAATTTCATAAGTGATTCCACATACCAAAATCCCCTAATTATTAGACTTTGTGTCGTAGCGATAGCGTTTACTTGAGCGCACATCCACTCGTGAACGAGAAAGACGACTTTTGATGCTTTGCTCCAGCTCCTGGCTACTGCGATGAGATGATTTTCGAAACTTTCATAAATCCTGTCAAATTTTGGCGCCTTCACCACCCGAACAAACCATTCTGTCGGATTGATCCATCACAACCACATGAAGGACATTGGGATCGCTCTCAGCACATGCACATCTTGATTGATCCTCGGGTCAACAGCAATTCCACCTAATGCACTCCATTCATCTCAAGGGCTTCGTGCAGGCAACTCCACTGTTAGGTTGTTTTGTAGGGAGCATGCCCCCTTTTCTCGCCTACACCCCTGCGGATCTCTGGTAAGAGTCCGTAGCGCTCATCCACAACACAAATCCTCACGGGGTTTGTCCGGTGAGGTTCCAGCCACCTTGGCCAAGCTGTTGCTCAAATCCGCCCGAAACTCATCGGCCACTGCACCCCCGTACAGTTGGCTTCAGCACTCCCGCCCAGTCCCGTTTGAGCAACCCCTTCACGACTTCGACCACCACCTTGGCGCGGTAGGTAAAAACGGTTTGGCGGCAGACTCCAGAGATCTTCATGATCTCGGCCACCGTGTGTTCATTTTGGGCGATCAAGCACACCAGCGGCAGGGCTTGCGCGCCCGATCCTCTTGCGGAAGCCTTCAAGCTTCTTCGATTTGCTCTACGATTTCGCTTCTAAGTTTCGGAAGTATTCTCATGCGACACAAAAATCATAAAACATAACGTCATATAACGTTCTGTTTTTAATAAACTTTTATATAATATGCGCACCAATTGCACCTGTGCAGGGAAGAAGTCAACCGGGCAGGTGCTCATGGATTGCTGAGCATCGGATGGGCGGCTCGGTTTCTCCAAAAGCACAAAAAAACCGCCCGCGATCTTGCGATACGCGGGCGGTTGAATTTTCGTGGAACCCTTTTATTTGGTTTCTTCGAGGGCGGCTTGGGCGGCTGCGAGGCGTGCCACAGGAACGCGGAACGGTGAGCAGCTCACATAGTTAAGGCCGATCTGGTGGCAGAACTTGACGGAGTCGGGGTCTCCACCATGTTCGCCGCAGATGCCAAGTTTGATGTCTTTCTTGGTTTTGCGGCCTTTTTCGATGGCGATCTTCATGAGTTCGCCGACGCCGGTTTGGTCGAGGCTGGCAAATGGGTTTTTCTTGAAGACTTCGTTCTCGGTGTAGGCGCCGAGGAAGGCTCCCATGTCGTCGCGGCTGATACCGAGAGCGGTCTGGGTGAGGTCGTTTGTGCCGAAGCTGAAGAATTGCGCGGTTTGCGCGATTTCGTCAGCGGTGATGGCGCCACGAGGCACTTCGATCATGGTTCCGACGAGGTAGTCGAACTTAATCTTCTTTTCGGCCATGACTTCCTTGGCAACGCGGTGAACGATTTCGACTTGGAGGTCGAGTTCCTTCTTGAAGCCGACGAGCGGGATCATGACTTCGGGCTTCACTTTGATCTTCTTCTTCGCCACATCGGCAGCGGCTTCGAAGATGGCGCGGGCCTGCATTTCGGTGATCTCCGGATAGGCGATGCCGAGGCGGCAGCCGCGGTGGCCGAGCATGGGATTGGACTCATGTAGGCTGGCGACGCGGGCCATGATGGTTTCGACCTTCATATTAATACTGCGGGCGAGGTCCATCTGCTGCTCTTTGGTGTGAGGGAGGAACTCGTGGAGCGGCGGATCGAGGAGGCGGATGGTGGCCGGGAAGCCTTTGAGGGCTTTGAAGATGCCGGTGAAGTCGGCGCGCTGGTAAGGCAGAAGTTTGGCCAGGGCGGCGCGGCGGCTTGCTTCGTCCGTGGCGAGAATCATCTCGCGCATCGCGTCGATACGGTTTCCCTCGAAGAACATGTGTTCCGTGCGTGTAAGGCCGATGCCGGTTGCGCCAAAGGCGATGGCATTTTCGGTCTGCTCGGGAGTGTCGGCGTTCGTGCGAACATCGAGCTTGGTGACTTTCGAGCACCAATCCATGAGCTGCTTGAAGTTTTTAACCTTCTCGGTTTTGAGAGCGGCTTTGTTGCCTTCGATGAGACCGGTGATGATCTCGGAGGGCGAGGTTTTGAGCTGCCCTGCGTAGACGCTGCCGGCGGTGCCGTCGATCGAGAGGAAGTCGCCTTCCTTGAAGACTTCGCCTTTCACTGTGACCGTGCGAGCGTTGTAGTCGATCTCGAGGGCTGCGGCGCCACAGATGCAAACCTTACCCATCTGGCGGGCAACAAGAGCGGCGTGCGAGGAGACGCCCCCTTTTGCGGTGAGGATGCCTTCGGCGGCGATCATTCCACGGAGGTCTTCGGGCGATGTCTCGGTGCGGACGAGCAGGACTTTTTCACCTTTCTCGGCGGCTTCGACAGCGCGTTCCGCATTCATGTAGATCTTGCCAGAAGCGGCGCCTGGGCCAGCAGGAAGGCCGGTGGCGATGACTTTGGCTTTCTTGGCTTCGGCGATGTCGAAAACCGGAGCGAGGAGCTGGTCGAGCTGATCGGCGGGGTTGCGAAGGATCGCTGTCTTCCAGTCGATGAGTTTTTCTTTCACCATGTCCATCGAGAATTTGAGAGCGGCCATGGCAGTGCGCTTGCCGTTGCGGGTTTGGAGCATGAACAGCTTGCCTTCCTGGACTGTAAACTCCACGTCCTGCACGTCCTTGTAGTGTTTTTCAAGGATGGCGCGGACTTTCATGAGCTCGGCATACGACTTCGGCATAGCCTTCTGGAGTTTGCTGACTGGCTCTGGTGTGCGCACACCGGCGACGACATCTTCACCTTGAGCGTTGATGAGGAACTCGCCGTAGAATTCGTTGGCGCCATTGGCCGGGTTGCGTGTGAATGCCACGCCGGATCCTGAGGTTTCGCCGGTATTGCCGAACACCATGGCCTGGACGTTCACGGCTGTGCCCCACGCGGCTGGGATGTTGTATTTGCGGCGATAGACGATCGCACGGTCATTCATCCAGGAGCTAAAAACGGCTCCCACTGCGCCTTTGAGCTGATCCCAAGGATTGGCGGGGAATGTTTTTCCAGTGCGGGTTTTGACAAGTTCCTTGAAGAGTTTGACGAGTTCCTTTTGGTCCTCGGCCGTGAGCTCGCTGTCCACGATGTCCTCGTGGTATTTGGCGTGCTTGAATTCGTGAATGACGGATTCGAATGGTTCGTGGTCTTCGCCTTCTCGCTTTTGCACTCCGAGCACGACATCCCCATACATTTGGACGAAACGGCGGTAGCAATCCCACGCAAAGCGCTCGTTGTTGGTGGCCTTTGCGAGCGAGAGGACGGTGTCGTCGTTGAGGCCGAGGTTGAGGATCGTATCCATCATACCTGGCATCGAGTCGCGCGCGCCGGAGCGCACCGCCACGAGGAGTGGGAAGCCATTTGCATCGCCGAATTTCGTGCCCATGATTTTTTCCATGTTGCGCACGCCGGCTTCCATCTGGGATTGGAGTTCCTTCGGATAGGTCTTTTTGTTGTCGTAGAAATAAGTGCAGACCTCTGTGGTGATCGTGAAGCCGGGAGGCACGGGGAGGCCGATGCGGGTCATCTCGGCGAGGTTGGCTCCTTTGCCGCCGAGGAGGGATTTCATTTTTCCGTCGCCGTCGGCTTTTGCGGCTCCGAATGTATAAACGTATTTGCCCTTTTTCGGGGCTGCGCTGTTAGTAGACTTGGTGGTTTTTGCCATAAAATGGGAGGGAAGATTTAGCAAATGGTTTCATGCTGTCAACGCGATGCGTGCTGTGAATTTGGAATTTGTGAACATTTTTAAAATTGGCATTTCTTTTAGCTCGGCATTTAATAAAGAGAGCGCCTCCCTACCAACCCATGAAAACCATCTTTATTGGCACAGACAGCGGTGCCACCACCTCGAAGACCTGCGGGATTTACGAAGACGGCACACCGGTCACCTTGAATCTTGCTCAGAGTTCCACAAACGCCCAGCTCGGCACCAAGGCCGTGGTCGATGGCTGGATCGAGGGCGTGGAAAAATTTCTTGTCCTAAACAACCTCTCTTGGGGGCAGGTAAAAGGAGTCGGGCTAGCTATTCCCGGCCCCTACCTTGCTTATGGCGTGCTGGATCGCACAGCGAACCTGCCAGCGAGCTTCGAGGGGTGGAATTTTGTTTCCGATTATTCGGCGGCCATCGAAAGCCGCGCCGGACGAAAAATCCCGCTCGTGGCGGGAAACGACGGCAACTACGGTGGAGTCGCCGAGGCGGCTAAAGTGCGCGGCGACAAAAAGGCGGGCGTCATCATGCTCGCGCCGGGTTCCGGTCTAGGTGCCGCATACATCAGTCCCGAAGGCCTACCGCTCGAGGGTGACACGCTGGCAGGCATGGAGGCGGGTCACATGCCCTCGCCGCTTCATCTGCTCGGTCTCCCTGTTTTCAAATGCGGCTGCGGCCGCGATTGGGGCTGCGTGGAAGCCTATGCAAGCATTTCGGGACTTGCTCAGTATCTGGAATATCTCCTTCCAAAGTATCCCGACCATGAGTTCCACAGCCCCGAAAAGCCGCTGAAGGAAAAAACGCTCTCGCTCCGCACTCTCGCGCAAAAAGGGGACGCCTTGGCGCTTGAGATTTTCGATTTTCAAGCCAAGGCGCTGGGAATCCATGTGGCGAATCTTTCCATGGCGTTGGATGCCGAGTTTGTGGTAATCGGCGGCGGCCTCATCGACCCTCATGCGACGACCGAGGAGTTCAGGGATAGATACCTTGGCGGAATCCGGGCCGGCGCCCAACCATGGCTTTTCCCCGTACAGCGCCGCACCATGAAAATCGTTCCTGCGACGATGGGCGAGCTTTCACAAGCGGTTGGAGCGGCTCTTGTCGCTCTCTACACCTCACGCAAAAACGCGGCTTGAAACCATCGAAAAGTCGCCGCACTTGATTCAAGCGACGCCAAAAGATATACCCTGCCGCTATGAATCCAGAAAAAACCTTTAGCATCGCCGTTTTGGCGGGCGACGGAATCGGACCCGAAGTGATGACCGAGGGATTGCGCGTCCTCGAAGCGGTCTCAAACAAATTTTCCATCAAGTTTGCATTCAATCACAAATTGGTCGGCGGAGCAGCCATCGATGGCGTCGGCCGCGCGCTACCTGCGGAGACGATATCGGCTTGCGAGGCAGCGGATGCCATTCTTTTCGGATCCGTTGGCGGGCCGAAGTGGGAATCCCTTCCTGCCAACGAACAACCCGAACGAGCCGCACTCCTGCCGCTGCGCAAACATTTCGGTCTCTTTGCGAATTTGCGTCCCGCCATTTGCCTGCCCGAGCTGACGCACTCCTCGCCTCTGCACCCGCGTTTAGTCGAAGGTGGCTTTGACGTACTCTGTGTGAGGGAGCTCACCGGCGGCCTCTACTTTGGCGAACCAAAATACATCAAGAGCGAGAACGGAGAGGATTTTGCTGTGGACACAATGATCTATTGGGAAAGCGAAATCCGCCGCATTGCGAAGGTCGCCTTCGAAGCCGCCCGCAAGCGTCGCAAGGAGGTCACCTCCATCGACAAGGCAAATGTGCTGCAAAACGGTGTTCTCTGGCGCCGAGTGGTCAACACGATAGCGCGCGATTATCCAGACGTCACACTCAAACACCTGTACGTGGACAACGCCGCCATGCAGCTCATTAAAAATCCCAAGTCGTTCGATGTGGTTCTGGCAGAAAATCTTTTTGGCGACATCCTGAGTGACGAAATGGCCATGATCGCCGGATCCCTCGGCATGTTGCCAAGCGCCAGCCTGGGGGAATCCACCGGCGGTTCAAACCGTTTCGGCATGTATGAGCCAAGCGGCGGCACAGCGCCAGACATCGCCGGCAAGGGAATAGCAAACCCGATTGCTCAAATCCTCTCCGCAGCGATGATGCTACGATTTTCGCTTGGTCGCGAGGATGCCGCCACAGCCATCGAAAATGCGGTAAGGTCGGTTATTTCCAGTGGCTTGCGAACGGGCGACATCCACACGCCGGAAACCCGCCTGGTGGGTACGGCTGAAATGGGCGCCGCAATCGCTGCCAGAATTTTAAAAAACTAAATCTTGACGACAGTCTCGATCAAAATGAATCATTATCTCCTTACCAACACATTGGCGCATCACCTGCCACCGAAGGTTTTTTTGCCTTCCATGGCCAGTCGCTCCACCAACTTTTCCATAACATTCGATGTTTGATAATCTTCTGGGACTCTTTTCAAGCGACATAGGCATTGATCTGGGGACCGCTAACACTCTGGTCTTTGTGAAAGACCAAGGTATCGTCCTGCGTGAACCCTCCGTCGTTGCCGTGCAACAGGGAACCAACCGCGTTCTTGCCGTCGGCAATGAAGCCAAGCGAATGCTCGGCCGCACGCCTGGCAACATTGTGGCTATTCGTCCTCTGAAAGACGGTGTGATCGCGGATTTCGAGATCACGGAAGCCATGCTCCGCCACTTCATCAGCAAGGTGCACAACCGCCGCCGCATGGTTCGTCCGCGCGTAGTCATCGCCGTGCCCAGCGGCATTACAGAGGTCGAAAAACGTGCCGTCAAAGACTCTGCCACCCATGCCGGCGCGCGCGAGGTTTATTTGATCGAAGAACCCATGGCGGCGGCCATTGGTGTGGGACTTCCCGTTCAAGACGCCGCTGGCAACATGATCGTCGACATCGGCGGAGGCACGACTGAGGTCGCGCTCATTTCGCTTTCGGGAATCGTTTTCAGCCGCAGCGTTCGTGTGGCGGGCGATGAACTGGACGAGGCCATCACGAATTACATGAAGCGCGCCTACAATCTCATGATCGGCGAGCGCACAGCCGAGGAGATCAAGATCAAGATCGGCTCGGCCTATAAATTGGAAAAAGAAGTCGGCCTCGAGGTGAAAGGTCGCGACCTTGTCGCAGGTCTTCCGAAAACCATTTCCATATCCTCGCAGGAAATCCGCGAGGCTCTCATGGAGCCCCTCTCCACCATCGTGGACTCCGTTCGCATCACTCTTGAGCGATGCCCTCCCGAGCTGTCCGCAGATCTCGTCGATCGCGGTCTTGTTCTCGCCGGCGGTGGAGCTCTCCTGCGTGGTCTCGACCGTCTTATTGCCGAGGCGACCGGTCTTCCCGTGCATGTCGCGGAAGATCCGCTCAGCGCGGTGGCCGAAGGCACGGGACGAGCCCTCTCTGAGTTAAAATTCCTCAAAGCCGTCTCTGCGGAGCGTCCGAACGGCCGTTGACCGAATTCAATCGGTTGGAAGTTGAACTTCCTCTTTGTCGATGAACAGACTCAATATGGCGTTGGTAGTGGCAGTATTGGCTGTAGGGATTTATTTTTCCACGATCTCGCCGGGGGCCATGCAATCGATGCAATCGACCTTTATGTCTTTGCTCTCGCCTTTTCTCCGCACCGGCAGCGCCGTTCAGGAAAATATCGGGTCTGTCGGCCGCCGCCTTCAAACTCTCGACGAGTTGGAGATCGAAAATAAAAAACTCTCTGTCGAAAACCGCAAACTACGCGCCGAAAACAATCTCCTCAACGAACTCGAAGTTGAAAACAACCACCTTCGCATGGCTCTTGATTTCCGCGAGCGCTCGAGCTTCAAACTCATTCCGGCCCGCATCACCTCGAGGGATTCCTCGACTTGGTGGAATACGATTCGAGTCAACCGCGGATTCGAGGACGGCGTAGAAGCCGATATGCCCGTCGTCACCGACTTGGGCGTTGTGGGAAAAACCACCACGGTTTCGAAAAATGAAGCCATCGTTGTCCTGATCACCGATGAAACCTGCCGCATTGCAGCCAAAATCGAAGGCACACGCGAGCAGGGGATCATCACCGGCCTCCGCATTCAGGAAAAAGCCGCTGAAGGCTTGCTGCAGATGAATTTTCTCTCCAAGAGCGCGAAGATCTCGGCAGGCCAGCAGGTGCTCACCGCAGGCGTCGCCCATGGATCCTTTCCACCGGGTCTGGTGATTGGACGCATCAAGGAATTCCGCATCCGCGCCCTCGATGGCCAGGCCATCGTCGAGCCGGCGGTGAACCTCGCATCAGTGGAGGATGTGTTTGTGCTGATCGGCAAAAAATGAACAAAACCCTCATCGATCTGGCAGCTTTGTTCGCGGGAGTTGTTCTGGCATTTATCATCCAGGACGCGCTTCCGCCCATGACCGATCTTCACGGCGCCCATGTTTTGCTGGTGCCGATGGTTTTTTGTTTTGCAGCCATGGTGCTGCCCTTTGCGGCAATGCTGGTGGCCGCGTTCTACACCGGCTTTCTCAGCGACCTCATGTATCTGCATGTGGTCGGTGGAAAGGTTGAAATTCCTCTTGGCTCGTCTATCGTTTTTTTTGTGATTCTCGGGAGCATCGCCAGTGGATTCCAGCCAGCCATGAAGAGCCGCAATGTTTGGCCCTTTGTGTTGTTGAGCGGGGTCGGAACCTCTGCCTACCTGTTTCTTCAATTTTTAACCATTACCTTGCAACGCGGCGGCTTCCTCTGGGAACCCGCCGTGTCATGGCGCATCCTCGCGCCAGGCCTCATGGCCGCGCTCATTGCACCTCTGTTCTACTGGACTCTGTCGCAAATGGACCGCTTAATCCCTGATGGCTCGCGAAAAATGAGACCCATCAAGAGATGAAGCGCACCCGGCCGGGATCACGCATTATTTTTCTCGGGTTGCTCATCCTTTTGAGCTTCGGCGGCATTCTTCTACGTCTCTGGAATGTTCAGATCGTGCGCGGTTCGGAATACGCCTCAAAGATCAACACCAACTCGCAAGTGACCGTCCGCCTACCCGCCGTTCGCGGGGAAATCCTCGACCGCAACGGCATCAAGCTCGTCGAAAACCGCGCCAGCTTTGAAGTGGATTTCTACCTGCCCGACATGGTGCGGGCCTACCGCGAAAGCAAGGGCAGCGTGCCTATGACGACTTATCGCGGTCGCGTTCACAACATGCCCCGCGATCTCAAGGAGGCCGATGTCGTCAAAATCGTCTCCGAGACGGTCATCCCCCGCATGGAGGAACTTGGCGTAGCGAGGGACTACAATGCCAATGCGCTGCAAATCCATTACCGCACAAACCGCGAGGTGCCTTACAACTACCGCCAAGACCTGGATTTCGAGGAGATGGCGATTTTTTCCGAGAAAAACCTTGGACTCGCTGGCGTGAATGTGAGTGTGAAGCCGGTGCGTTGGTATGTTTACGGCTCCATGGCATCCCACCTTCTCGGCTATGTCGGCTCCCCGCATGAACTCGACAAACTCCCCGACCTTCGCAATTTCAATTTCTACGAGCCCGACATCGAAGGCAAAACCCAGCTCGAGCTTTTTCTTAACGACCAGCTCAAAGGCAAACCCGGATCCCGCATCCTGCAGCGAAATGCCAAAGGCGTCATCGAGGGGGAGGTCGGCCGCCGCGAGCCTGTACAGGGAAATAACGCCTATCTCACCATCGATGCGAAAATCCAATATATCGCCGAGCAGGCACTGCGCGTCGTTGGTCGGGGTGCCGCCGTGGTCGTCGATCCCCGGAATGGCGATATCCTCGCCATGGCGTCCGTACCCTCATATGATCCGAATGTGTTCATCCCATCCATTCCCGCCTCGAAGTGGACAGAGATCAACAAGGATGAGACGAATCCACTCGTGAACCGCGCCATCAGCGCCTATGCGCCGGGTTCAACCTACAAAATCCCCATCGCCCTCGCCGGAATGCGAGCCGGGGTTGATGACAAATCCTTCAGCTGCTACGGCGGTGTCCAATACGGCAACAAATACATGAAGTGCTGGATCGCTGAAAAAAAACGCACCCATGGCCAACTTTCCCTCGAGGATGCCATCAAAGTTTCCTGCAACGCCTATTTTTACCAATTCGGCAACGCCATCGGCATCGAGCAGATCGTCGCCGTGGGCAACATGCTCGGCTTGGGGCAGAAAACCGGAATTCCCGTCTCCGGCGAGTCCCCCGGCGTGCTTCCCGGCCCGGAATGGCTCTCCGCAATCAACCCCCGCGCACGTTGGTCTAACGGCCTCACGGCAAATACCGCCATCGGCCAGGGTGATGTTTTGGCATCCCCTCTCCAAATGGCCATGGTCACCGCTGCCGTCGCCAATGGCGGCACGGTTTACTACCCCCGCCTCGTGGATCGTATCGTCGATCAAACCGGCAAGACCGTCTCACATGAGCCTCCACGCATCCGTGCTAACATCCTCACTGATGGAGGCATCACTCCCGAGCAGATCGCCGCAGTCCGTAAAGGCATGTGGAATGTGGTGAACGAAGGAGGAGGCACTGCCGGCCGGGCTGCGAATTCCAAAATGACAACCGCCGGCAAAACAGGTACAGCCCAGTTTTGGCGCTCGGGGAAGAAAGACAATCACACGTGGTTCATTTCCTTCGCACCATACGACAATCCCGAATATGCTGTTGTGGTGTTCGTTCAAGGCGCAAAGTCCGGCGGTGGAGTCTCGGCGCCGATCGCGGCGAAAATTCTGGAGGGAGTCCGCAAATACAAATCCGGCGAAGAAGATGTTCAACTCGCTGCGCTTGAACCCGCCAAGGGAAATTTCCTCTTCACCGAGAGCGTGAACTTTGACCGCGAGGTCGCCGCGTCCACAAAGCTTTTTGATGATGGCGAAACAGCAGAGAGTCCCTCCGCTGCCGGACAAGAGAACCGGCCAAATGCCACTCCCAATGTGCGCGAGGAGGCGGATGCCGCAGGCCGCGTAAAAAACAAACCCAGGCCAAAGGCAGTCGATTCCGAAGCTCCTCCACCGAGGCCGGAACCCGCGCCCGCCAGTCCAGATTCCACCCCCAAACCCAACCCAATCCAGAACATTTTCAATTTCATCGGAGGCAAGCGGGAGAATTCCAGCGGCTCTGACCAAAAGAAAAAATCCGAGAAACCACCGGCCCGATGAACACTCTCAACCCATGCTCCCCGAGGAGCGCTCAAACTACCAACCACCCATGTTAGAAACCGTGAAAAGACTTTTAGGAATCGGAAAAAAAGCCACCGGCATTAAGCTGGTCATCAGCTGCGAAAAACTCGAAAAACGCGTCGCGCTTCTCGAGAACAACCGTCTCGAGGAATACACCATCGAACGCGAAACCGACCGCAACATCGTCGGCAGCATTTTTAAAGGAAAAGTCCGCAACATCGAGCCCGGTATCAAAGCCATGTTCGTTGACATCGGATTTGAGAAAAATGCTTTCCTACAGTTCTGGGACGCCATTCCCGCCGCCCTTGATAGCGGCATCGAAACCATCAATCGTGGCAATGGCAACGCTAAGAAAAAGGCTCCGCGCATCACCCACAAGGATGTTCCAAATATTTACCCCGTTGGCTCGGATGTCCTCGTGCAGGTGAAAAAAGGACCAATCAGCAACAAGGGACCGCGCATCACGACCGATATCAGCCTGCCTGGCCGCTACCTTGTTCTCATGCCTTTCAACGAGCAGTTCGGCATCTCCCGAAAGATCGAGGATCCCAAGGAGCGCGAGCGCCTGCGCAAAATACTGCGTGAACTCGAGGTGCCTGAAGGCATGGGCGTCATCATGCGCACAGTCGGCGCCGGCCAGCGTGCCCGCTATTTCGTTCGCGACTTGAGCATCCTCCTCGAGCAATGGGCGCAGGTCCAAAAAGGCCTTGAGGAAAAACAAGCCCCAGCGTGCCTCTTCGAGGAGCCTGACCTTATCGAGCGCTCGGTCCGGGATTTCCTCACCGACGAGGTGGACGCCGTCATTATCGACGATGCGAAATCGGCCGAGCGCATGCAAAATCTCGTGGGCCAGATATCCAAACGCGCCAAGAAATCCATCCAACACTATACCGGCGTCCAGCCGATCTTCGAGTGCTTCGGCGTGAAAGCCCAGATCGACGCCGCCTTCCACCGCCAAGTCTGGCTGCCTTGCGGCGGTTACATTGTCATCGACGAAACCGAGGCCATGATCGCGGTGGATGTCAACACCGGCCGCAACAAGGGGGCGAAGGACATGGAAAAAACCATCCTCCAGACGAACCTCGAAGCCGCTGAGGAAATCGCCCGCCAACTCCGCCTCCGCAATATCGGCGGCTTGATCGTTGCCGACTTCATCGACATGAAGAACCGCAAGGATCAGCAGGCCGTTTACACACGCATCAAGGAGCGCCTCAAGCGCGACAAGGCCCGCACCCATGTGCTCCCAATCTCCCAGCTCGGCCTCATGGAAATGACCCGCCAGCGAGCCAACGAGAGCCTCGCCAGCGCCGTCTTCATCCCCTGCCCGCATTGTAGCGGAAAAGGCGTGATCAAGAGCCCCATGACCATGAGCGTGGAGCTCCAGCGCGCCCTGCACTCCGTCATGCGCAAGCATCAAGAAATCGTCCACGAGGTCCGCGTCACCGTTCACCCCGACCTCCTCAACCGCCTCCGCACCGAGGACGAGGATCACCTTATCGACATCGAGCGCCGCTACGCCGGACGCCTCGTCTTCCGAGCCGACCCGACATTCCACCAGGAAAAGTTCATCATCGCCGACGCCAAAACCGGCGAAGAACTCAAAGGCTGAGCCCATGCTGCTCCGCGAAGAATACATCGCCGCTTTCACCCACGAGGACCGGGTCGTGCGAAACACGGCTCTGGAACTCGTCACCCGCTGCAATTCGGGAGGGATGGACGCGACCCGCCAAGCCTTGCGCGCCATAGAGGCACATGGCTTCGATCGCTGCTTTCTTTATTTGCACAAACTCCTCGAATTGCCCCTCGAGGACGAAACCTCCGGGCAGCTTCTCGGTCTCCTTTCCAGTGATCATCGAGGATCTTCACATCTGGCCTTCAAGTGGTTGATCTCAAGAGCCCCCATTGGCTTCCTGGGTATTCACCGCGATGCCATCCGCCAGCTCGAAAAGGACTACGAATCTTTTTTTCCCGGTGACTTTATCGGAAAGCACATCGAGGGCAGGCTGCGCTTGGCCGCCACGCCTCCCTCGGAACTCCTGCTCCGTCTCGACGAGCTTCCCATGGAGTGCTCGGTGCCGCGGCCTTCTTATCCAGGCGATCTGGTCAATGAGGCGAACAAAATCATAGACATCCTGGCCGACATCCCCGCGTTTCGCGGCGAACTCGAATCCCGGGCCAATTCTTGGATTGCTCTCGAAGTGGCGGCGGATGCACCTGACATTGCCGAGGGTGAGACTCCAGTCCTCGACAATTTCTGGTCCGTCTTATTCGCTGTTTCCATAGCCGGTAAACTCCGCCTTCAGCACACAGTCCCGACCCTTGTGAAGCTTTTGTCTCTCGATAACGACAGCATGAACGAACATGTCGCCGATGCCCTTGTCGAGATGAGCTCCATCCATACCCTCCAAGCTTGGGAGGAGGCGTATCCGAAACTCGAGTGGCACGAGCGTCTCTTTTTGGGCGGCACCTGCAGCCATATATCCGAACCTGGAGTGGACGCCTTCCTCCAACGCTTGCTGGACAGCGAAGACGATCCGGAATTATTCATACGGCTCATGGCGTGCCTCTCCATGCAACCCACCGAATCCGCCACCGAAGTCTGCGCGGAATTTTATCGGGATTATCAGGATGACCCCGAAGCCCAGGAAATCGCCGAAAATCTCTACACGCGCCACATTGTTCTTGCTCAGTCTCATGCTGATTTAAAATTCTGGCAAAAAAATTGTTACGCTGAATACGATCGTCTCATGAAAACGAAAAGTTCTCTTTCCGATTTCAGCTTTCCCGAGCCTGATGACACTGATGAGGAGTTCCTCGACGAGGCTCCGTTGCGATCAAATTCCCCCACGCCCTCCTCGAAAATCGCCGAGCCCTTCATCGCCGCTCCTAAGCCTGGCCGAAACGACCCTTGCCCCTGTGGTTCGGGAAAAAAATTCAAAAAGTGCTGCTTCACTGTCTGATCGGAGACGTTCACAAAACTCTCGCAGCACTCTTGCCGTATGGCGTCAGCGAGAAAGGTGCCCTCCGTTAAGGCCGGCTTGCCGAGCGGTCCCCAATTTCAGGCGCAAAGCGCCGTCAGCAGGAAAGCTCGCGCCGATGCTTCAAATCCCCGATGATGAGATGGCAGAGGCGCGCAACAACCTTTACCCCACAGAGGGAAGCCTGTTTCGCGACTGCCTCTGCCCTGTCACGAGGCTGGTGTGCGCAGAGTTTAAAGGAAGCTGCAGGATGCGCTTTGATCATGAAGCGATCGCGCCATTCAAGATATTGCAGGCGTCCCACAATATATCCCTAGGAGAACTAGGGCGTCTGGAAGAGGAATTGACCGAACTCAATCCCTTCGAGCTGAAGGAGGCTATCGAAAGGAAACGGCAAAAAGCCAAGGAACGCAGACTCGCCGCCTGAAAGGATGCGGCCGGTTTATTCACAAATCGGCCGCTTTGCCTTGGAGCCCGCGCCCGAGCTCTTTCTCTCTGGTGCTCTGGCTCCGCTACCTCGCCCTCCAGCGTTTATGAATAAACTTTGCTCATGTTGTCTTTTTGATGGACGCCACGCGCTCCGGCAATGCAGACAGCCTGCCCGCCTGACAAATCGTGAGTTTGAAAAAAACGCTTGACATGATATTCCTATTAGTTCTAAACTTTCAAAACTTATTGAAATTTCGAGAAACATGAAAACAACAATGCAACGCATCCTTAATCCTAAAGCCACTGCAGTGCTCGTCCCCGCGCTCATAGGATTAGGCTGTGCAGCAGTTTCGGTTTGGTCTTTCGAGCAGTATGGATGGAGCCTCTTTCTTGGCCTTCCCATTATTGTTAGCTTTATGTCTGCATTTGCCTGGGGCTATAGGCGGAAGCAGTCCTTTGGCAGTGCTTACGGCGTGTCGTGCCTTAGCATCCTCGCACTTGGGGTGCTAATCATGATATTTGCGCTGGACGGACTGATCTGCCTACTCATGGGACTACCACTCGCTCTTGCGCTTGCCTTGATTGGAACTGCTTTAGGGCGTTTAGTAGGATCTGTAGTTGGTGGATCCACTGGTGCTACGATAGCTTCGTTGCTTCCGCTATCGTTCCCATTTCTCGTCGGATTTGAAGACGCCATTACCCCCGCCCCGGTGATTCGAGAGGTCACTACATCTGTCCTCATCGACGGACGAATTGAGGATGTTTGGAATACTGTGATTGCTTTTCCTGAGATAACCGAGAAGCCGGGGATTATCTTTCGCCTTGGGATAGCTTATCCGATTGAGGTGGCCCCGATTTTCAGACCACTGGCCGGTTAAAATAAGCGATGGTTGCAGAGGGTTGGTTGGTTGTTACAGGGGGAGAGCTTTTCGTTCAATCTCCTTTTGGAACTG
>Ga0164293_10000588_pt1 | contig 29191 bp, 31 predicted proteins | sample GEODES118metaG_FD_111487 | JGI IMG/M metagenome (GOLD analysis project Ga0164293, IMG submission 111487) | Eutrophic lake water microbial communities from Lake Mendota, Wisconsin, USA - GEODES118 metaG | ecosystem: Environmental > Aquatic > Freshwater > Lake | place: USA: Lake Mendota...
CGTCACCACGGCGCTGGGTGCCAGGCAGCTGGGGATCAGGCGGCAGCTGGCCGGTGACCTGGAGCAGCCGCCGGGCCAGGGGATCCAACCAGTGCCGTTGGGCCATGGGCGGCTGGCAGCGGCGGGACGACGGGCCCGAACCTAGCGGTGTTCTCGGAGGTCGCGCCACTCAGCCTTGTCGACTCAATAACGCGACTCAACAAGACGATTCAACAAGGCGACCCAGCCGGCGCTACTCAATCAGTCCCTGCTGCATGGCCAGCACGGCGGCGTGGCCGCGGTCGCGGGCGCCCAGTCGCTGCCGCAGCAGGCGCAGGTGGGTCTTCACGGTCTCGGGCGAGAGATACAGCCTGTGGGCGATCTGTTCATTGGTGAGGCCCTGCTGCACCCCCCGCAGCACCTCTGTCTGCCGTGGCGACAGATCCGCCAGACCCTGCGGGTCGGTTGCGATGGCTCCCTGCCGCCGCTGATCCGCCAGCTGGCGCTCCAGGTAGGTGCCACCGGCACAGATGCTCTGCACGGCGGCCAGGATCGTGCCCTGGCCCACACGGGATTCCAGGCAGATGCCGTCGCAGCCGGCGGCCATGGCGCGACGGATCGCCTGCCGGCGGCGCCCATCCCGCACCACCAGGATCGTGTGGGTGGAGCTGTGCCGTTGCTTCACGGTTTCCACCAGGGTGGTGCCGTCGCCCTCCTCGAGTTGGTCGGTGCACAGCAGCAGGGTGGGTTGGTGCCGCGCCACAAGCCCCAGCGCCTCGCTGGCCGTGGTGGCGGCACCAGCGACCGGAATCTCCCTGCCGTTGCCACTGCGCAGAGGGATGTTGAGCCATGCCCCCAACAGGGCCCGATTGCCGGCGCACACCACCAGGCTGGCGTCGTTGTGGGCGTCTTCGAGCGCTGCGGCGATCAAGCTGGGCCGTTCGCGCAGCCGTTCCAGCAGGGGCGTGAAGTCCAACCGACACAGGCGGACTCCCATCCTGAAAACGCACCGGCGGTTTGGCAGCCCGGTGATGCGTGGATCCGCACTCCCCACGGCGGCAGGCTGTTCCCAGAATTGCTGGGATTCAGCAGTCCTGGGCGATGGCGTTCTTTGAATCCGAGATCGTTCAGGATGAGGCGAAGCGGCTGTTCCTCGACTACCAGCAGCTGATGCAGCTGGGCAGTGATTACGGCAAGTTCGATCGCGAGGGCAAGAAGCTCTACATCGAGCGCATGGAAGACATGATGGATCGCTATCGCGTCTTCATGAAGCGCTTCGAGCTCTCGGAAGACTTTCAGGCCAAGCTCACGATCGAGCAGTTGCGCACCCAGCTGGGTCAGTTTGGGCTCACGCCCGAAACCATGTTTGAGCAGATGCACCAGACGCTCGAACGCATGAAGAGCCAGCTCGACGCCGAGGCCTGAAGGCTTCGGCCGTCTGGCGGGGGCGTTCTGGCCCCTGCTGCCTACGATCCGCCCTGGCGCTGAGGCGGTGGTGATGGCTGAGCTCGACTGGGGATTGCCGCAGGCACTGCAGCGAGGTGTGGCCGACCTGTTTCCTTCGGCCCAGGCGCAGGCCAGCCCTGGGGTTGGTGCCGCCCCCGATCCCGACCAGCAACTGGCTGCTCGCCTGGTGGATGCTGAGCGCATCGGCCGGCCCCTGCGGATCAAGCTCGGCATCGACCCCACCGGCTCCGACATCCACCTGGGCCACTCGATCCTGTTCCGCAAGCTGCGGGCCTTCCAGGATGCTGGCCACACCGCGGTGCTGATCATCGGCGACTTCACCGCCCGCATCGGGGATCCCACCGGCAAGAGCGCCACCCGGGTGCAGCTCAGCGCCGCCGAGGTGGAGGCCAACGCCGACACCTACCTGGTGCAACTGGGGCTGGGGCAGGACCCGGCACACGCCCTGCTCGATTTCGAGACCCCCGGCCGGCTGGAAGTGCGCCGCAACAGCGAGTGGCTGGCAGGTCTGAATCTGCCCGAGGTGATCGAGCTGCTCGGCACCAGCACCGTGGGCCAGATGCTGGCGAAGGAGGACTTCGCCAACCGCTATGGCTCCGGCACGCCGATCTCCCTGCACGAATTCCTCTATCCCCTGCTGCAGGGCTACGACTCGGTGCAGGTGCGTGCCGATGTGGAGCTGGGCGGCACCGACCAGAAGTTCAACGTGGCCATGGGCCGGGATCTGCAGCGCCACTTCGGCCAGCGGCCCCAGTTCGGCATGTTGCTGCCCATCCTGCCGGGCCTCGATGGCGTGCAGAAGATGAGCAAGAGCCTGGGCAACACCGTGGGCCTGCGCGAAGACCCGCTCTCGATGTATTCCAAGCTCGAGAAGGTGCCCGATGCGGTGGTCAACGACTACCTCACCCTGCTCACCGATCTGGATCTGGCTGGGCTGCCGGAGAATCCGCGCGAGCGCCAGCAGGCGATGGCCCTGGCGGTGACCGCCTCGCGCCACGGCGAGCCCGCTGCCCGCCGCGCCCAGCTGGATGCGGCGATGCTGGTGGGTGGCGCCAGCTCCGTGGCCGAGGAGGTGCCTGAGGCCTCGCTGGCGGCGGTGAATTTCCCGGCCAAGGCCTTCTATCTGCTCAGTGCCGTGGGCCTTTGCGCCAGCAGCAGTGAGGCCCGCCGCCAGATCCAGGGCGGCGGCGTGCGACTTGAGGGGGAGAAGCTCAGCGATCCCAATCAGGAGTTCGCTGGCCCCGAGGCGTTGGCCGGCAAGGTGCTGCAGCTGGGCAAGAAGACGTTCCGCCGTCTGGTACAGCCATGAGCGACGCGCCTGTCGCAATGGCCTCGCTCAACACCCTCCATCGGATCCACCCATGAGCTCCCTGGCCACAGCAGACCCTGCCGATCGCCTGATCCTGGCCCTCGATGGTCTCAGCGCCGAGCAGGCCCTGGTGCTCACGGCCCGCGTGCAAGGGCTGCGCTGGGTGAAGGTGGGTCTGGAACTGTTCACCGCTGCCGGCCCCGATGTGGTGCTCCAGCTGAGGGATCAGGGCAAACGGGTGTTTCTCGATCTGAAGTTCCACGACATCCCGGCCACAATGGCGGGCGCCTGCCGCAGCGCCGCCCGGCTGGGTGCTGAGCTGATCACCGTGCATGCCTGCGCGGGCAGCGAGGCCCTGCGCCAGGCCCAACACGCCGCCTGTGAGGCGGCGGCGGCGGCGGCCCTGCCCGCCCCTACCCTGCTGGCGGTCACGGTGCTCACCAGCTGGGAGACGGCTCGTTTTGCCCGGGAGCTGGCCATCCCCGAGTCCGTGGAAACCTATGTGTCCAGGCTGGCCCAGCTTGCGGCCGATGCTGGCATCGGTGGCTGCGTGTGTTCACCCCTGGAGGTGGCGGCGCTGCGGGCGGCCCATCCGCAGCCCTTTGCCCTGGTGACGCCGGGTATCCGGCCGGCCGGGGCGGCGCGGGGCGATCAGCAGCGGGTGATGACCCCGGCAGCGGCTCTTGCGGCCGGCGCCAGCCAGCTGGTGGTGGGGCGGCCGATCACCCAGGCGCCCGATCCGGTGGCGGCGTTCGCCGCTCTCGGCGCCGAGCTGGGTGCCGGTTGAGGCCATGCCCTGGTTTGTGAAACTGGAGGAGGGTCTGGTCCCCAAGCCACAGTTTGATCGGGTGGTGCCGGAGCACCTGGCCTGGCTGGCGGAGCTTGAGCAGGCCGGCCACCGGCCCGTGAGTGGTTACTGGGCCGATCGCGTGGGCCGCACCGGCGAGGGGGCCGGCGGCATGCTGCTGTTCTGGGCGCAGACCTTCGAGCAGGCCCAGGCCGTCGTGCAGAGCGACCCGCTGATCCGCGAGGGCTGCGTGCGCTGGACGTTGCACCAGTGGCACCCGGTGTTTGGAGAGCCCGTGTTTGGGGAGCCGGTGACCGGGCAGCCCTTGTGAGCCGCAGCTGGGGTTCAGGAGTGGAACAGCAGCACCAGACCTGAGCTGATCTGGTGAAACTCCCGCTCTTCCCGGCTCAGATCCAGGCCCACCTGCAGGCCTTCCTTGAGGGCGTCATCGAAGGGTGGGGTGGAGGGGGCGGAGCCCGCCTGCCAGAGGGCGGCGATGCCCACCGGGGTGGCGTGCCAGCGGAAACAGGGGGTCAAGCCGATTTCCGGCTCCCGCAAGGCTTCTTCCAGCAGTTCGCGAATGGGCATGGGCCACACAACGTGCCCGCAGCTTCGGCAGGCCGCCTGGGGGCTGCAATCAGCTGAGAGTTTTCGTGATGATCTGAACAGTGATGGCCATGCTCACGCCGCCGCCGGCTGCCAGCAGCCACAGCAGCTCCAGCCGCCGGCTCAGGGCCAGCATGCGCAGCACGGCAGCCTGATCCGGCACGGGCCGGCCTGGTGCCAGTAGTGGTTTGCTCCGCACGATGCCTCCGTAGTGGTTCACTCCGCCCAGCTGCACCCCCGTGGCATGGGCGTAGGCCGCCTGGGACAGGCCGGCATTGGGGGAGGGGTCGGGGCGGCCATCGCGCCAGCTCTGCTGCGCCAGGGCCCACCAGCGCCGCGGACCCGGCAGCGGCCAGCTCGCCACCAGGGGCAGACTCAGGCTCACCAGTCGGCAGGGCAGCCACACCAGCAGGTCGTCGAGTCGGGCACCGGCCGTACCCAGCCACTGCAACCGGCCCTCGCGATAGCCCAGCATCGAGTCAAGCGTGCTGGTGGCCTTGAAGCCCCAGGCCAGTGCCAGGGGACCTGGACCGGTGCCGCCGCCCACCTGCCAGAGCCAGGCTCCCACCAGCATCCAGAACAGCGGTGCGAACAGGCCGTCCACAGCATTTTCGCTGGCTGTCTCGGCCAGGGCCCGCAGGATGCCGCCGCGGTCGAGCTGGGCGGTGTCGCGGCCCACGATCCAGGCCAGCCGCTGGCGAGCTGGTGTCAGGGGCTCGGTGGGGGTCGCCGGCAGCTGCGCCAGCACGGCCAGCACCGCCTGCTCCAGGCTGCGGCCGGCCAGGGCGCTGGCCAGGGCGATCGTGAGCAGGGAGAGCCCAGCGGCCTCCCAGACGCTGCCCGCCTCCAGGCCCGCCAGGGCGAGTTGCTCCAGCCCCCAGCCCGCCAGCCCGCTGCTCCCCACCAGGGCGGCGGTGATCAAGCCGCCGCCTAGCCGCAGGGCCCAGGGCCGATCGCCGGCCCAATCCTCGACAAGCCGCCGCAGCCGGCTGATCCACCAGCCCATCGCTACCACCGGATGGGGGCACCAGTGAGGGTCCCCCACCAGGCGATCGAGGGCTGCGGCGGCCAGCACCAGCAAAAAAGGGTGGATTCCCGCAAAGGAATCCACCCTCAGAAACGAGTCGCTCATGGCCGCAGCGCCACGCCTGCGGGCAGGCCCTGAATCAGGCGCTCTTCAGCCAGGAGAACATCGAGCGCAGGCCCTTGCCCACCTGCTCGATCGGGTGCTGGCTGTCGCGCTCGCGGATCTTCTGCATCTCGGGCTTGCCAGCCTCGCACTCGGCCACGAAGTTGCGGGCAAAGGTGCCGTCCTGGATATCGGCCAGGATGCGCTTCATCTCGGCCTTGGTATCGGCTGTGATCAGGCGCGGGCCGCTCACGTAGTCGCCGTACTCGGCGGTGTTGGAGATCGAATCGCGCATGGCGGTGAGGCCGCCCTTCACCATCAGATCCACGATCAACTTCACCTCGTGCAGGCACTCGAAGTAGGCCAGCTCGGGCTGATAGCCGGCTTCCACCAGGGTTTCAAAACCGGCCTTCACCAGCTCGGAGAGACCGCCACACAGCACGGCCTGCTCACCGAACAGGTCGGTTTCGGTTTCTTCCTTGAAGTTGGTCTCAAGGATGCCGGCGCGGGTGCCGCCGATGCCCTTGGCATAGGCCATGGCCAGTTCACGGGCCTTGCCGGAGGCGTCCTGGTGGATGGCGAACAGGGCCGGCACGCCCATGCCGTTCTGGTACTCCCAGCGCACGGTGTGGCCGGGGCCCTTGGGGGCGATCATCACCACGTCGACATCGGCGGGTGGCTTGATCAGCTCGAAGCGGATGTTGAAGCCGTGGGCGAAGCTCAGCACCTTGCCGGCGCTCAGGTGGGGCGCGATCTCCTTCTCGTAGACGGCCTTCTGGGCCTCATCGGGCAGGAGCACCATGATCCAGTCGGCCTTGGCGGCCGCATCGGCCACGCTCAGCACCTCAAGACCATCGGCCCTGGCCTTGTCGGCGGAGCGGCTGCCCTCGTAGAGGCCCACCACCACGTTCACGCCGCTGTCCTTGAGGTTGAGGGCGTGGGCGTGGCCCTGGGAGCCGTAGCCGATGATGGCCACCGTCTTGCCGTTCAGCAGGCTGAGATCGGCGTCGGTGTCGTAGTAGAGCTTGGCCATCGAGGCGTCGGTTCTGGGCTGAGCAAGGGTCGAGCTTACGCAAGCGTCGGTTCTCGGATCCCCGCCCAGCTGACAGGACTCGAGGTAATCCCTACGGTCTGGGCTCTGCCCGAAGCGCCATGGCCAACGACCCAGCAGCCGCGCCATCGGCCGCGGCCCTGTTCGAGGCCCACATGCAGGCCGAGCTCAACGCCGATCTCGAGGCCACCATGGCCACGATGGTGGATGCCCCCCACCTGCTCAACCTGGCGTCCGGCACCGGCGGGGTGGGACACGACGGCGTGCGGCAGTTCTACGCCACCCAGCTGATCGGCCAGTTCTTTCCACCCGATGTGGAATTCATCCCGATCTCGCGCACGGTGGATGGCGAGAGGCTGGTGGACGAGCTGGTGATCCGCTTCACCCACACCGAACCGATCGGCCATCTGCTGCCCGGGGTGGCGCCGACCGGCCGGCGCGTGGAGATGGCCCTGGTGGTGATCGTGGGGGTGCGCGACGGCAAGGTGGCCTACGAGCACATTTATTGGGATCAGGCCGGCCTGCTGGTTCAACTGGGCCTGCTGGATCCAACTGGGCTGCCGGTCGGGATCGACACCGCCGCGCGCCTGCTCGCCGCCACCGGAAGGGGCTGACGAGCAGCGAGCTGATCAGAAGCGATCGGTGTGGTGATGCACCGCGCGCCAGTGGCCGGATTCCTTGCGGAAGATCGTGGTGGCGCGGATATCGCTCTGGATCGTCTCTCCGGCCTGGGCCATGCCCCGGGTGCGCTCGATACACACCACATAGCCCAGCTCGGCAATTTCAACGAAGCTTCGCTCATCCGCCACCAGCGTGCCCTGGAAGCCCATGGCCGCTTCCTTGGTGAACTGTTCCATCACCGCGGTGCGGCCCGTGCAGCGCGCACCGGTGGGGCCGAGGTGGCTGATGTCGTCCCCCTCAGACCAGATCGCCGCGAAGGCCGTGGCATCACCCGCCAGCAGCTGGTTGCCCGCTTCATAGAACGCGTCGGCGGCGTCGGCAATGGTGGCGGGCATGGTGAGGATCCGGCAGGCGGGGTGGGAGCTCAGGCCGCTGTTGAATATCAGGCTTCGCTGGGATGCGCGATCACCCGATCGATCAGGCCGTAGTCCCTGGCCTCGGCCGCACTCAGGAAGTAGTCGCGGTCGGTGTCCTTCTCGATCTTCTCGAACGGCTGGCCGGTCATGTCGGACATGGCGTGGTTGAGCATGTCCTTGATGCGGAGGATCTCGCGTGCCTCGATCTCGATGTCGGAGGCCTGGCGACGACTGGTGCCTCCCAGAGGCTGGTGAATCATGATCCGGCTATGGGGCAGGGCCAGCCGCTTGCCCTTGGTGCCGGCTCCCAGCAGGAAGGCCCCCATCGAGGCGGCCAGGCCCACGCAGATCGTCACCACGTCGGATTTGACGTATTGCATGGTGTCGTAGATCGCCAGGCCCGCGGTCACCGAGCCGCCGGGGGAGTTGATGTAGAGGTAGATCGGCTTGGAGTTGTCCTCCGAATCCAGGTAAAGCATCTGGGCCACCAGGGCGTTGGCCACGGCGTCGTTCACCTCGGAGCCCAGGAACAGGATCCGCTCCACGCCCAGCCGGGTGTAGATGTCGACCCAGCGCTCGTACTGGCTGCCGGGCAGGCGGTAGGGAACGCTGGGGGTGCCGATGGGCATGATTCGGGGAGGTGCGGGGCGGTTGGGGCGTTGGGGCTGGCGCTCAGGGCGCCGGGGCGTCGCTGATCAGCCGATGCCGGCCGGGCTGCGACCTTCGGCGATGGCAGCGGCGTTTGGCAGGTCTTTCTGGCTGCTGAGCACCCGGTCGATCAGGCCGTAGTCCTTGGCTTCCTCGGCGGTGAGGTAGGTCATCCGGTCGGAATCCTTGGCCAGCTGTTCCACGCTCTTGCCGGTGTTCTCAGCCAGCATTTCCAGCATGGTGTGCTTGTTGTGCAGCACCTCTTGGGCACGGATCTGGATGTCGCTGGCCTGGCCCTGGGCGCCGCTGCGGGGCTGATGCAGCACGATCGAGGCGTGGGGCAGGGCGGCGCGGTGCCCCCTGGTGCCGGCCGACAGGATCATGGCGGCGGTGCCCATCGCCTGGCCGATGCAGATGGTGTGTACCGGCGGTTTCACGTAGCGGATCGTGTCGCAGATGGCGAAGGCCTCGGTTTCAAAGCCGATGGCGTCGCCGGAATACCAGGAGGTGCCGGTGGAGTTGATGTAAAAGAAGATCGGCTTGTCCGGATTGTCGAATTCCAGATAGAGAAGCTGGGCGATGATCAGCTCGGTTACATCCACACCCATCTGCCGCTTGGCATCGTCGTCGCTGAACAGCGGCAGACCCAGATACACGATCCGCTCCTTCAGCAGCAGGGAGGGCAGATCGGGCGGCGGGGTGCGCAGCACGGCTGAATCGCCGTAGTAGGGGGCTGACACCGACATCCGCAAACCTTGTTCGGGCACTGGATCGGAGCCTAGCGGGGGGGCCTGGGCTTGCGCTTGTTTACGGCCGGTGCGGGCTCGGCTGCCTTGGCGGTGCTCTCCGGCCGGCTCTCAGGCCGGTTGTCAGAGCGATGGGGTTCAGCCCGGCCAGCCTCATTGCGGCTGCTTTCGGTGCGGGCGAACACGATCCGACCGGTGGGGTTCTGCAGGGCGCCGGTGATGATCACGCCGATGCGCTCGCCAATGCGGTTGCGGGCCCCTTCCACCACCACCATGGTGCCGTCGTCGAGGTAGCCCACGCCCTGGTCTGCCTCCTTGCCCTCACGGGCGATCTTCAGTTGCAGCTCGTCACCTGGCTGCACCTCGGGGCGCAGGGCCATCACCAGCTCGCTGAGGTTGAGCACCCGCAGCTCCTGAACCTCCGCGACCTTGGCCAGGTTGTAGTCGGCGGTTAACAATGTGCCGCCGGTGTCGGCCGTCAGGCGCAGCAGCTTGTCGTCGACGCCGTTGCCCTCGTAGCGGGTGCTGTTGACCACGAGGCGCCGGCCGTACTGATCCCGCAGCTCGCTGAGCAACCTCAGGCCGCGGCGGCCCCGGCCACGCTTCTCGCTGTTGCTGGAATCAGCCAGGGTCTGTAGTTCGTCGATCACGCACTGGGCCACGATCACCTGGCCCTCCAGCAGGCCGGAATCGAGGAGGCCGCGGATGCGGCCGTCGATGATCACGCTGGTGTCGAGGATCTTGGCGCTGGCCGGCTGCAGCACCCCCTCGGCCACCAGCAGCGCCTCGGCATTGCTGGGGGAGAACAACCTCAGCAGGGTGCGCCCATGCACCTCGGCCAGGTTGTAACCCGACACCCCAAAGAACACGTTGCTGAGCACCGCCGCCAGCGGCTTCACGAACACCACCTCCCAGGGCAGCGGCAGCAGCAGGATCGGAGCCAGCAGCAGGTTGGCCACCAGCAGGCCCAGGATCAGGCCCACGGCCCGGCTGATCAGCAGGTCGGTGGGCATCGAGCGCACCTGGGCCATCAGGCGCCGGCGCAGCTGACCGAAGAAGAAGCCCGCCAGCAGCCCGAAGAAGGCGCCGAAGCCGGCCAGCACGGTGCGTAGGCCCTCGGGTTTGTCGACCTGGAGCAGGAGCTGTTCAGGCAGCAGATCAACGCCGAGCCAGCCGGCCGCAGCCCCGGAAATCAGGAACAGAATCAGGATCAGGGCGTCCACCATGTCGGTTGTGGGGGCCGACCCGTTCCACTCAGCCAGGCAGCATGCCTGATTCAAGCCCATCCGGCCTGATGGGGTTACCGCACTTGTAACGCCGCAGCCAATCGTCACGCCTCGCTCGTTGCATCCCGTGCCCTGGCCCCCGCGCAGCGCCTACCTCCACATCCCCTTCTGTCACCGGCGCTGTTTCTACTGCGACTTTCCCGTGGTGCCGCTGGGGGATCGCGCCGGGGCTGCTTCCGGCCAGAGCGGGGCCGCCTCGATCGCTGCCTACCTGGCTTTGCTGCAGCGGGAGATCGCCCTCGCGCCGGAGGGGCCTCCCCTGAGCACGATCTATTTCGGCGGTGGCACCCCATCGCTGCTGCTGCCTGCTCAGGTGAGCGATCTGCTGGCGGAGCTGGCAGGCCATTTCGGCCTCGCTCCCGGCGCTGAGATCACCCTGGAGCTGGATCCGGCCAGTTTTGATCGGGCGCGCCTCGAGGCCTATCTGGCCGCAGGCGTGAACCGGGTGAGCCTGGGCGGTCAGAGCTTTGATGATGCCGTGCTCGCCAGCCTGGGCCGTCGCCACCGGCGCAGCGACCTGCTGGCGGCCACCCGCTGGTTGGCCCAGGCCCGTCTCCAGGGAGGGCTGGCGAGCTGGAGCCTGGATCTGATTCAGGCGGTGCCGGGCCAGACCACAGAACTGTGGCGGGAGCAGCTGCGCCTGGCCATCGCCGTCGGGGCCCCCCATCTCTCCGTCTACGACCTCTCGATCGAGCCGGGCACGGTGTTCGCCTGGCGCGAGCAGCGTGGCGAGCTGTCGCTGCCCGATGCCGACCTGGCCGCCGATCTGATGGAGCTCACGGCGGCGGAGCTGGCCGCCGCCGGTTATGGCCACTACGAGGTGTCGAACTATGCCCGGCCTGGCCATGCCTCCCGCCACAACCGGGTGTACTGGAGTGGGGCCGGATGGTGGGGTTTTGGGATGGGTGCCACGGCGGCCCCCCGCGGCCAGCGGCAGGCCCGGCCGCGCACCCGCGAGGCCTATCAGCACTGGCTGGAGCAGCAGGGTGCCAAAGCGGCCAGGGCTCCAGCGCCGGAGCCCGATGCCTGGCTGGAAGATCAGTTGATCGTGGGGCTGCGTCGCCGCGAAGGGATTCGGCCTCTGGATTTGTTGATCGCGGCCGGTCTGGCTCCGCCCAGGGCCCTGCAGGCCCTGGGCGACCTTCGCCGGCGCCTGGGCCTGGAGCTTCAGCGCGGATTGGTGCTGCTGGAAGGACCGCGCTGGCGGCTGAGCGATCCGGCTGGTCTGGCCCTCAGCAATGCGGTGCTGCGGGAGTGTCTGCTGTGGTGGGAGTGCTGGCGTGGGGATGCCGTTGCTGGGCCAGCCAGCCCTGCAGCGCCTGCACCGCCAATGACCGGCCAGCCAGCAACGGGGGGCTGAAGGGAGGTTGCCGGGGGGTGAGGCCCAGCAGGTCGGCCGTGACGCGCACCTGGCCATCGCAGCCAGCTCCCGCCCCGATGCCGATCACCGGGATGGCCAAGGCCCCGGACACCGCCGAGGCGAGTTCGCTGGGCAGGTGTTCCAGCACTACGGCGAAGCAACCTGCCTGCTCGAGTGCCAGGGCCTGGCGCATCAACCGCTCCTGGCTGGTCGGATCATTGCCCTGGCGCCGGTAGCCAAGCCGATGCACCGACTGGGGTGTCAGGCCCAGGTGGCCCATCACCGGAATGCCGCTGCGTACCAGCCGATCAATCACCGCCAGGGTCTCCGGCTCGGCGCCTTCCAGCTTCACGCCCGCAGCCGGGGTCTCCTTCAACACCCGGCCGGATGCCGCCATCGCCTCATCGCTGCTGCACTGGTAGCTGAGGAACGGCAGATCGGTGATCAGCAAGGGCCCCTGGTCTGGCCCGCAGACCGAGGTGATGCCCCGGGCCGTGGCGCGTGTGTGGTGCAGCATCTCCTCAAGCGTCACCGGCAGGGTGGTGGCGTGGCCGAGCACGGTCATCGCCAGCGAATCCCCCACCAGCACCACATCCACGCCGGCCTCAGCCACGATTGCGCCGGAAAGCGCATCCCAGGCGGTGAGGGCCGTGATCGGCAGGGCTGCCTGCTTGCGACGGGCCAGGTCCGCGGGGCGCAGGGGCACGGCAAAGCGGGCGACTGGGCCATTGCTAGCATCAGCACGACTCGGACCCACGCGGCCCAGACGCCCAAATCTGGTCAGGACCGGAAGGGAGCAGCCACACGGGATGCTCAGGGCAGGCGTGGACTCCGGGTCACCCTCTTGTGATCAGCTGTCGCCGCTGGCTTCGCTGCGGCTCTGACGGTTGAGCAGGAACGGCGGGATCTTGGCGCCACGCACCTCGGGCTCGCTGGGGAAGCTGGTTGCCGGGCTGGCGAAGAAGGTGCTCACGCTGCTGCGCTCGCTCCGGTACGCGGTACCGGTCTCGAAGCCCGTGGCGATCACGGTCACGTGGATCTCGCCCTCCAGCCGTTCATCCACCACGGCGCCCACGATGATGTTGGCCTCCGGATCCACCACGTCGTAGATCACTTCGGAGGCGGTGGTCATGTCCTCAAGGGTCATGTCCTTGCCGCCGCTGATGTTGATCACGCAGCCTTTGGCCCCATCAATCCGGGCCGATTCCAGCAGCGGGCTGGTCATGGCTGCCTGGGCGGCCTCGCTGGCGCGGCTGCGGCCCGAGCCCACCCCGATGCCCAGCAGGGCGGTGCCTGCCTCCGCCATCACCGAGCGCACGTCGGCAAAGTCGACGTTCACCAGCCCGGGCCTGGTGATGATGTCGCTGATGCCCTTCACGCCCATGCGGAGCACGTCGTCGGCGGCGCGGAAGGCCTCGTTCAGGGGGGCGCCGGCGATCGCATCGCGCAGCCGGTCGTTGGGGATCACGATCAGGGTGTCCACATGCTCGGCCAGCCTGGCGATCCCTTCCTCGGCCTGGCGCAGGCGCTTGCGCCCCTCAAATCCGAAGGGCTTGGTCACGATGCCCACGGTGAGGGCACCCACTTCCTTGGCCACCTCGGCCAGGATCGGCGCGGCTCCGGTGCCCGTGCCACCGCCCATGCCCGCGGCGATGAACACCAGGTCGGCTCCCTGGAGGGACTGCTGCAGTTCGGCCCGGGATTCCTCAGCTGCCTTCTGACCGATCACCGGGTTGCCGCCGGCCCCCAGTCCCCGGGTCAATTTCTGGCCCAGCTGGATGCGCTGTTTCGCTGCCGATTGCAGCAGGGCCTGGGCGTCGGTGTTGAGCACCCGATAGCCGACACCCTGCAGATCCGAGGCGATCATGCGGTTGACCGCGTTGCTGCCGCCTCCGCCAACGCCGATCACCTCAATGCGGGCCGACTGGCTGGGCACGATGCCGGCGTCGTTCGCCATGGGTGAAGTGGTGGCGTCAGTCAAGGGCTGCATTATGTCGTTGATGCGGGACCGCAACACGGCGGATGACACACCTTGGCGCGTTTGGGGGCATACCGCAATCCATGATTGTGGTGGGCTTACACAGGGACTGCCGGCCCGAGGCTGGCTCAGGGGCGTGTGGTGGGGGGTCTGAGCGTTCTGGCAGGTCCGGGTAACCCCAGCTCCGGCTGTTCCGGGTCGCTGAGATCGATGGATTGCAGCTTGCGACCCTTCACGGCTGACGGCAGTTGCTGCACCAGGTGCTCCAGCACCTCCAGGCGCCGGGGCAACTGCTGATCCGGCGGCCCAAGTCGCACCCGCCCGAGGCTGGCGCTCTGCAGCCACAGGCTGCCGCCGGGCTCGAAGCGGATCTCGCGCAGGTCGCTGCCCAGCCTGGGCTGAAAGTCGAGCACCGTGGCCAGGCTGGCCCGCTGTCGCGCGCTCCAGCCGCGCACCACCAGCGGGCTCTTCAGGTTGGCGCTGAGGTTCTGGCCCTGGCGACTGCTCATCCAGTTGCCCAGCCGATCCACAAAACCGCTCTCCGTGCCCTGGTTGCTGCGGCGCTCGGCCCGGGCCACCGGCTCCCGGTCCACCAATTGCACCCGCAGCCTTGGCGGTGCCATCAGCCGGTTCACCTGCACCTGTTCCACTGGCAGAGCAGACGTGAGTGCGGCTGCCATGCGTCGGGGCTCGAGCGTGAGCAGGGGCTGGGGAAAGCGCAGATTGGCGGCCTGCAGCACCTGCTCGCGGCTCACCTGGCGGCTGCCCATCACTTCCACCTGGCTGGGGTCCGTGAGTGTCCAGCCCTGGCGCAGCAGGGCATAGCCAAGGCCGGCGCTGCAGGCCAGCAGCACAACCAGCCGCCAGAGATTGCGCAGCCGCTCCTGACGGCGTTGCTGGCGCAGCAGCCGGCGCCTCTCCACCCCTGGCGGACGAAGGGTCTGGCTCACAGTTCGCAGCGGGACCGTGCCATCAATTCGGAGATCCAGCGGCGGGCCCGCTCGGCATCGGCAAAGGGGAGGTCCTTCTGCACGCCGCCGCCCACCAGGCGCAGCCTGCAGGCCCCTTGGGCCTCTTCGGTGAGGGGGGCCTCACCGGAGCGCAGCGCCAGCAACTCCACCAGTTCCAGGTGCTTGATCACGAAGGCGTCGTCTTCCTTGAGCTGGCCCGCCTCAAAGGTGGCCCAGCTCAGCACGCCATCCACAAGCCTGGCGGCACCGCAGCCATCGAGCTTGGCCAGCTCAGCCCCCTCGGCCCACTCGCGAAACAGGCGCTGCCGGCGCCGCTCCAGCCAACCAAGGGCTGTGAGCAACACAAACACCACCAGCAGCGGCAGCCACAGCAGACCGTGGCTCATGGCAAATAAACCTGACTCATGGCAAAACCGGGCTCATGTTGCCGGGCCTCCCCCAGGTGCGGAGCGGTGCCATTGTCTCGCCCCTTCGATCAATTCGTGCAGCAGTGCATCGAGTGCAACACCACTGGCAGCCCAGAGCATCGGATACATGCTCTGGCTGGTGAAACCGGGCAGGGTATTGATCTCGTTGAGCCAGAGTTCGCCGGAGGTTTCGCTGTAGAAGAAATCCACCCGCGACAGTCCCTGGGCGTTCACGGCCTGACACGCCCGGATCGCCAGGGTCCGGGCCCGCGCACTGATCGATTCGGGCACCACGGCCGGGATCACCGTGTGGCTCTTGCCCTCGCTGTATTTGGTGTCGTAGTCGTACCAGTCGGCGTCGAAGCAGATCTCCCCCAGCACTGAGGCCGCGAGCGGCGTGGCACCTCCGCCCTTCACAGCGCATTCCAGCTCGCGCACACGCACACCCTGCTCCACGACCAGGCGTGGGTCCAGGGCCGCTGCAGCCTGCAGCCCGGCGAGCAGCTCGCCACGGCTGGTGGCCTTGCTGATTCCAACCGAGGACCCCATGTTGGCGGGCTTCACGAAACAGGGGTAGCCCAGTTGCTGTTCCAGTCGAGCGAGCAGGGACTCGACATCCCCTCCCTGGGCCGGATCGAGCTCGCTGGCGTTGATGCAGGTATAGGGCACCTGCGCCAGGCCGGCGGCGGCGAAGGCGGCCTTCATCGCCTGTTTGTCCATGCCCACTGCCGAGCCCAGCACGCCCGAGCCCACGTAGGGCACCTGCATCAGGGTGAACAGGCCCTGGATCGTGCCGTCCTCCCCATTGGGGCCGTGCAGCACCGGGAACCACACCTCGATGTCGAGTGCGCCGGCGGGAAGGCCGCGGAAGCCACCGCCTGCGAGGGAAATGCCGAACTGGCGGGCCGCCGCTTCCAGCTGCTCCGGGCTGGCCGGCGTGCCCTGCGCCAGCACTGTGCCGGCCAGCTCAGGCCCCCACCAGCGGCCTTCGGGATCGATGTAGAAGCAGGTGGTGCGATAGCGGCTGGCGTTGCTGCCGCTCGCCAGCCCCCGCGCCACCGTGGCTGCCGAGCGGATCGACACGGCGTGTTCACCTGAGGCTCCACCGAAGATCAGACCCACGTGAACGGGGCCAGCGGCAGGGGTGGCGGGGCTGGCGGCAGGGGGCATCGATGAACGAATGGCGGCAGAGGGGGGGACCCACCCAGCCTTGCAACCACACGGGCTGGTGCAGCGAGAGGCTGGGGGTCAGGCCAGTGTGCCGCTCAGAGAGAAGGCGCGCACCTCCTCGATCCGCACATCCACCAGCGCTCCTGGCTGGATGGCGGTGCCGTCGCGCTGCTCACCGGGGAAGAAGGTGAGCCGGTTGGTGCGGGTGCGGCCCATCACCTGCGCTGGATCCTTGGGGTTGGTGCCCTCCACCAGGATCTGTTCCACGCGGCCGGCATAGCGGGTGCTGCGTTCTCTGGCTTTTTTCTCCACCAGGGCGTTGATCTCGCGCAGGCGCTCCACCTTCACCTCCTCGCTGAGCTGATTGGGCCAGTCGGCGGCGGGGGTGTTGGGCCGCGGTGAGTAGGCGGCGGTGTTCACCTGGTCGAAACCGATCGCCTCGATCAGATCCAGGGTGCGGCGGTATTGGGCGTCGGTTTCGCCGGGGAAGGCCACGATCACATCGGCGCTGATCGAAGCCTCGGGCATGCGCTCCCGGATGCGCTCGACGATGCGGCGGTAGCGGTCCACCGTGTAACCGCGGGCCATCGCCTTGAGCACGGCGTCGTCGCCGCTCTGGAAGGGGATGTGGAAGTGCTCGCACACCTTGGGCAGATCGGCGCAGGCGTCGATCAGCCGCTCGGTGAAGTAGCGCGGGTGGCTGGTGGCGAAGCGGATCCGCTCGATCCCCTCCACGTCGTGCACGAACTGGAGCAGGTCGGTGAGGGTGTGGGTGCGGCGGCCTTCGGGGGTGATGCCCGGCAGGTCGCGGCCGTAGGCGTCGATGTTCTGGCCCAGCAGGGTGATCTCCTTGAACCCCTGGGCGGCCAGGCCCTCCATCTCCAGCCTGATGGCCTCGGGCAGGCGCGACTGCTCCTTGCCGCGCACCGAGGGCACCACGCAGTAGGTGCAGCGCTCGTTGCAGCCGTAGATCACGTTCACCCAACCGCAGATCGTGCTGTCGCGGCGGGCGGTGGTGATGTCTTCGAGGATGTGGTGCTCCTCGGTGGCCACCACCTGCTGACCCTGCTCCACCTGGGCCAGCAGCACATCGAGTCGGTTGGCGTGCTGGGGCCCCATCACCAGATCTAGCTCGGGCACGCGGCGCAGCAGCGATTCCCCCTCCTGCTGGGCCACGCAGCCGGCCACCACCAGGGTGAGGTTGGGGTTGGCCCGCTTGCGCTGCGCCTGGCGCCCCAGGTAGCTGTACACCTTCTGCTCCGCGTTGTCGCGGATCGTGCAGGTGTTGTAGAGCACCAGATCGGCCTCCAGTTCGGCCTGGGCCTCGCGGTAGCCCATCGATTCGAGGATCCCGGCCATCCGCTCGGAATCCGCCTTGTTCATCTGGCAGCCGAAGGTGGTGATCCAGTAGCTGCCGCGCCCTGCCTGGGGCGCCGGGGGGGCCGGAGTGCTGGCCTGGGAGAGGGTCGCCGTCATGGCTTCAGTTTCGGCCATGGCTGGTCAGGGCTGTTGCCTGGCCAGGCGCTGACGCGGGCCCGGGGCCGTGCCAGCTTGAAGCCAGCGCTCCCGCTTCCATGCGCCTGAGTCTGCGCCGCTTCCCGCTCACCAAGGCCGTGCCGCTGGTGATTAGCCGCGGCAGCACCAGCGCGGTGGAGCACCTGCTGGTGGAGATCGAGCACCAGGGGATCCGGGGTTACGGCGAGACCGGCGGCTTTGACACCGGCCATCGCGCCTACGGCACCGAGGGCATCGCCGCTGAGCTGGAGGCCATGGCGCCCCTGCTCGCCCCCCTGGCCCCCGAGCCCCTGCAGGCTCTCGAACCCCTGCTGGCGGAGCTCAGCCCACCGGCGCGCTGCGGCCTTGATCTGGCCCTGCATGACTGGTGGGGGCAACGCCTGGGGCAACCGCTGCACCGACTCTGGAGCCTGGATCCGGGCGCGTGTGTCGCCACCAGCGTCACCCTCGGGCTGGGGGAGCCCGCGGCGGTGCTGGCGCGTCTCGAGCGCTGGTGGCTGCAGCTGCCCGCCAGCCGCATCAAGCTCAAGCTGGGCAGTCCCGACGGCATCGCCCACGACCTGGCCCTGCTGGAGGCCGTGGCGGCGGCCCTGGAGCAGCGGCGGCAGAGCACCGGCGTGGCCTGCGAGCTGCAGGTGGATGCCAACGGCGGCTGGGACCTCGACACCGCCAGGGCCATGCTGGAACCGCTGGCGCGGGCTGGCGTGGTGCTGCTCGAGCAGCCGCTGGCGCCCCAGGCCGACCCCGAGGCCGACAGGGCGGGCTTGGCGGCGCTCCACCCCGGTTGCCCGCTGCCGCTCGTGGCCGATGAGAGCTGCTGGAATCTGGCCGATCTGCTGCGGCTGGCGCCCCACGTGGATGGCATCAACATCAAGCTGCTCAAGAGCGGTGGCCTGGCGGAGGCCCTGCTGATGGCGCGCACGGCGCGGCGGCTGGGTTTGGGGGTGATGCTCGGCTGCTACTCCGATGGCTCGCTGCTCAACGGTGCCGCTGCCCAGTTGCTGCCGTTGGTGCGCTGGCCCGACCTCGACAGCCACCTCAACCTGGTCGACGATCCATTTGTGGGGCTGGAGCGGTGCGGCGATGTGGTGGAGCCGCCAGCGGCAGCGGGGATCGGGGTGAGGCCCGCACAGGAGGTGGACCGATGCTGAAACCCGAACACCGGGTGGTGTTGCTGTTGCACGGCGGCCTGGCCGACCTCTCCGGCAAGACCGGCCTCACCCTGCTCCGCTATCGGCGCGGGCCTGTGGTGGCGGTGGTGGATCCGCAGCAGGCCGGCCGCAGCCTGCTGGAGGTGACGGGCATCGACCGGCAGGTGCCGGTGGTTGGCTCGCTGGACGAGGCCCTGCCCTATGGCCCGGAGGTGGCGGTGATCGGGCTGGCCCCCTCCGGCGGGCGGCTGCCGGCCCCGGTGCGCACGGATCTGGCGGCCGCCCTGCGGGCGGGGCTGAGTGTGGCCAGCGGTCTGCACAGCCGCATCGGCGAGGACCCGGAGCTGGCGCCGCTGCGGCGCGATCCCGCATGGATCTGGGACCTGCGGCGCGAGCCCGAGGGACTGGTGGTGGCTGCGGCCCGGGCGGCCGCCCTGACCTGCCGTCGCCTGCTGGCGGTTGGCTCCGACATGGCCGTGGGCAAGATGAGCGCTTGCCTGGAGCTGGGGGCTGCAGCGGATCGGCTGGGCATCCCTGCCCGCTTTGTGGGCACGGGGCAGGCCGGCATCCTGATCAGCGGCCGGGGCGTGGCCCTCGATGCGGTGCGGGTGGATTACGCCGCCGGGGCCGTGGAGGCCGCGGTGCTGCAGGCGGCGGAGGGACTGGGGCCTGAGGGCCTGGTGCTGGTGGAGGGTCAGGGATCCCTGGCCCATCCAGGCTCCACCGCCACCCTGCCGCTGATCCGCGGCAGTCAGCCCACCGATCTGCTGCTGGTGCACCGGGCCGGCCAGCGCCACATCAAGGGCCTGCCGGAGCTGCCGCTTCCACCCCTGCCCGAGCTGATCGCGGCGGTGGAGGCGCTGGCGGCCCTGGGGCGGCCCGATGGTCTGCGGCCCAGGGTGAGGGCTGTGGCCCTCAATTGCGGCCATCTGGACGACGCGGCAACGGAGAGGGCCGTAGCTGCAGCTGCCGTGGAAACCCGATTGCCCTGTGCCGATCTGGTGCGCTCAGGAGGGGAAATTTTGCTCAGCAGCTTCCTCTGCTGAGGCAGGAGGAGAGCAAGCTGAGAAAAAAGGGCGAGCGAGGGGACTCGAACCCCCGAATAGCGGCGCCACAAGCCGCTGCCTTAACCACTTGGCGACGCCCGCCGCGCTCGGCAAATGTACCAAGCCGGCAGCGCTGGCTCGCTGCAACCCGGCGAATTCGGTGCCATCCTGCGCGCCATGCACCGGTTGCCCTGTCTGCCCCTGTTTGCCTCCCTGGCGATTCTGGCGGGGTTGGTGGCGAGCAACCCCAGCGGAGAAGACTTCCAACGCTTCGCCGCCGATCGGCTGGTGGATGAGATCGCCGAGGAGCTCTGCCGCGAAGGGCAGTTGCCGCTGTTGCTGCGGATGGCGGTGGGTAACTGCGAGCAGCTTGTTCGTGACCAGAGCAACGCCCTGGCGGCGGTGGTGCAGACCCACACTCGCCGCACCAACCTGGGTCTGTTCAGCCTCTTCCAAAGCCGGATCGGCGGCCAGCGGTTGCTCGATTGGCGTGTGCCCCGCTTCCATGCCCTGGTGCTGGGTGCCGGCGGGCAGTTTGTGGTGCTGCATGCCGACCAGGCTGGAGCCACTCAGGACGGGAACGCTCCAGGCTGGTTCCGGCCATGACAACGGTCCTGACAGCGTCCCTGGCTCTGAAGATGCCCCGGACCCTGCTGGATCCGCGGCTGGATCTGGGGCCGACCGGTGCCGATGGACTGGTGGCGGTGCAACTGGAGCAGCGCGATGGGCTGGTGAGCGATCTGCGCCCCCTCGTTAGGGACCATCTGCCCAGTGCCCATCTGCCCAGTGCTGATCCAGCCAGGGGTGATCAGCGCTCCGGCGAGCCCACCCTGCCCCTGGCGCTCACGCCGCTGGTGGAGCCCCATGCCCACCTCGACAAGTGCTTCAGCGCCGAGGCCTTCCCCAACTGGGACGGCACCATGGCCGCTGCCCTGGCGCTCAACCAGGCCGAATACCAGCAGCGCAGCCACGCGGTGGTGCTTCAGCGGGCCGAGCAGGCCCTGCAGCGGGCCTGGCGCCAGGGTCTGCGTGCGATCCGCAGCCACATCGACAGCGTGGGCCCCGGAGCCCAGCCCAGCTGGGAGGCCCTGCTGGAGCTGCGGCGGCAGTGGGCCGATCGCCTGGACCTGCAGCTGGTGGCCCTGGCGCCGGTGCGTCACTGGCTCATGGCCGAGGGTGTGCAGCTGGCCCGCTGGGTGGCTGAGCGAGGTGGGCTTCTGGGCGGGGTGATCGGCCCGCCCTACGCCGGTGGCCCCGGCGACCGCCAGGCGCTGGAGGCCCTCCTGGGGCTGGCCGAACAGCTGGGTTGCGGGGTGGATCTGCACGTGGACGAGGCCGATCGCCAGCCCGGCCGGGGCGTGGCCCTGGTGGCCGCGGCGGCCCGGCGGCTGAACACCACGGTGCCGATCACCTGCAGCCACGCCAGCAGTCTGGCCCTGCTGGGGGAGCGGGGCCAGCGGCGCCTGGCCGAGCAACTGGCGGCGGCCGGGATCGCCGTGGTGGCCCTGCCCAGCACCAACGCCTGGCTGCTTGGCAGGCGCACGGGGCGCACGCCGCTGCTGCGGCCCCAGGCGCCGATCCATGAACTGCAGCGGGCCGGGGTGGCTGTGGCTGTGGGTGGCGACAACGTGCAGGACCCCTGGTTTCCCGGAGGTGACTTCGATCCGATCGAGCTGCTGCGCTTCAGCGTGGTGGCGGCCCATCTGCATCCCTGGCGGCGTCTGGGCCTGGCCCCCTTCACCACCGGCGCCGCCCAAGTGCTGGGGCTGGCCTGGGACGGGGTGCTGCGCCGTGGCGGTCCGGCCGATCTGGTGATGCTGGCGGCCTCCAGCTGGCCGGAGCTGCTGGCTCGCACCCCCCAGCGGCGGGTGCTGCGCCATGGCCAGTGGCTGGAGCCCGCCGACGATGGGCAGGTACGACGCCTGCTGCCCCATGGCTGAACCCGTTTTGCCTGCGGTACCGCAGCTGCGTGCCCTGCCGACTCGGCCCAGTGAAGGCCAGATCGCGGCCCTGGCGGCGGAGCTGCGGACCGCGGATCCGGCCCTCAGGCTCGTGGCCGCTGATCAGCTCGGCCAGTTGGAGCGCTTCTCGCGCGACTTCTTCGACTACTCGCCCGTGCTCATCCCCCAGCTGCAGGGCCAGCGGGCCCAGCTGGTGGCCCTGGCCACCACGGTGGATCAGGTGCGCCTGGTGGCCGGGGCCTGCAGCCGCCACCGGGTGCCGCTCACCGTGCGCGGTGCGGGCACCGGCAATTACGGCCAGTGCGTGCCGCTCTGCGGCGGGCTGGTGCTCGATCTCACCGGTCTTCATCGCCTGCGCAGCCTCGATGGAAACACCGGTGTGCTGGAGGTGGAGGCCGGCATGCTGATGGGCGAGCTGGAGCGGCAGCTGGCCGCACAGGGGCGGGCCCTGCGGCTGGTGCCCAGCACGGTGCGCAGCGCCACGATCGGCGGCTTCATCGCCGGTGGATCGGGCGGCATCGGCTCCCTGCGCTGGGGCTTTCTGCGCGACCCGGGCAACCTGCTGGGTCTGGAGGTGGTCACGCTGGAGCCCGAGCCCCGGCTGCTGCGGCTGGATGCCGCCGCCAGTGAGCCGCTGAATCACGCCTACGGCACCAATGGCATCCTCACGGCCCTGCGCCTGCCCACCTGTGCGGCGATCGACTGGGTGCAGGTGGTGGTGGGTTTCCGGCAGTGGCAGGACGCGCTGGCGGCGGCGCAGGCCCTGCTGCGCTCGGCCTTCGAGCTCCAGGCCCTCACCCTGCTCGATGACGCCGTGGTGCCGGCGATGCCCTGGCCGCAGGATTGTGCTGGGCCTGCGGGCGAGCAGCGGCTGTTGCTGCTGGCTGCGCCCGGTGCCCTGGAGCCCCTGGTGCCCTGGCTGGAGAGCCATGGCGGCCAGCTGCTGCACCAGCAACACCAGAGCCGCAGCAAGGGCATTCCGCTGCGGGAGCTGTGCTGGAACCACACCACCCTGCACTGGCGGGCGGCGCACTCCGGTTGGACCTACCTGCAGCTGTTGTTGCCTCAGCCGGAAGGGCCCTGCCTGGAGGAGTTACGCCGCCGCTGGGGGGAGGCGATCCGCTGGCACCTGGAGGCGGTGAAGCACCAGGGGGCGCCGCGGCTGGCCTGCCTGCCGCTGGTGCGGTGGCAAGGGGAAGAACAGCTGGAGCGGTTGATCGCCGACTGCCGCGAGCTGGGCGCATTCCTGTTCAACCCCCACGTGCTCACGGTGGAAGACGGGGGCCTTGGGGTGGTCGATGCCGACCAGGTGGCCGCCAAGCATGCCCACGACCCGGCAGGCCTGCTCAATCCCGGCAAACTGCGCGGCTGGCTGGAGGGGCTCTGAGCGTTTCGTCCGCGTGGCTCAGCAGCCCAGGCTCAGGCGGGTATCAGCCCCGGTCGAGGGGTTGGTGCCCTCGGCGTCGCGGCAGAGGCTGCGCTGGTCGACGCGGTCGATCAGCGCATCGGTGAAGTCGGCATTGGTCACCGTGGCACCGGCGAAGCTGCTGCCGGCGGCGATCACACCGCTGAGGTTGGCACCGCTGAAATCGGCACCGGAGAAGTCCACCTTGTCCATCAGGGCGCCGCTGAGGTCGGCGCCGCTGAAGTTGGCCTCCGGGAAGGATGCCTGGGTGAGGATCGCCCCGTGCAGGTTGGCGCCGGCGAAGTTGGCGTGGCGACCGGCGGCGCCGGCGAAGGAGGTGTTGGCCAGGTCCTGGCCGGAGAAGTCGGCCTCGTTCTGGTTGGTGAGCGTGTAGTCGACTCCCGAAAACTCGGCCTGGGCCGGTGTGGGCAGCGCCACCAGGACCAGAGTTAGGGCGAGCGCCAGGCCCAGCCAGGTCTGGAGCAACAACCTCTGCGCGGGGTGGGGCATGGCGAGCAGGACCGGGATTTCACTCTGGCGCCTCAAGGGCCGGGGTGTTCCAGCGCCAGCAGAGCACCGATCAGATAGAGCGAGCCCGCCAGGATCACTCGCCGCGCGGCCGGTCCCGTTGCCGGCGCGGCGGCAGCCGCGGCTGAGAGTCCCGCGGCCAGATCCGGGGCGCCCGTGAGTTGCGCCGCCTGGGCCGGACAGGTTTCGGCCAGCTCGGCGGCGCTCCAGCTGGCATGGCCGGGCACCGGCACGATCCAGGCCCGGTCGCCGCGGGCCAGCAGGGTGCTCACGAGCTCCGGTGCCTGCTTGTTGGCAAGCATGCCCAGCACCCAGTGGCGGGGGCCCTCGCTCAGGCCATGGCGCCTGGGATGGGCGTCGAGTTCGGCCCGCAGGGCAGCGGCGGCCGGCGGGTTGTGGGCCCCATCCACCAGCAGCGGGATGCCGCCCCACTGCAGCTGCTGCAGCCGGCCGGGCCAGCGGGCCGCGGCGAATCCAGCCCGGATCCCACGCGGGGTGATGGGCCACCCTTGCTCCCCCAGCACCTGCAGCATGCCCAGGGCCACGGCCCCGTTGGCGGCCTGCACGCTGCCCGCCAGGCCGCAAGGGCTCCAGGCTCCCTCGATCCGGAGGCTGCCATCCGCCGCCCGGGCCAGGGGGGCCACCCAGCGCAGCTCAGCACCGGTGGCGCGGGCCTGGTGCTCCAGCACCGGAGCCACCTCCGCAGCCTGGGGGGCGCTGATGGCCACCATTCCCGGCCGGAGCACGCCGGCCTTCTCGGCGGAGATGCTGGCGAGGTCGGGCCCCAGAAACTCGCAGTGATCGAGCCCGATCGAGGCAAAGCCGACCACGGATCGCCTGGGATGGCAGGTGGTGGCATCGAGCCGACCCCCAAGCCCCACCTCCAGCACCACCAGTTCACAGTCCGATTCGGCGAAGGCCAGGAAGGCGGCAGCCGTCACTAGCTCGAATGGGGTGAGGCCGTGGCGCTCTGCGGTGGGCCTGGCCGCCTCCAGCTGGCGGCGCAGCTCAGCCGGGGCGATCGCAGCGGGCCCCAGGCGGATGCGTTCAGTCCAGCTCACCAGGTGGGGCGAGGTGTAGAGCCCGGCCTGGATCCCGTTTGCCAGCAGCCCCTGGTGCACCAGGGTGGCGATCGAGCCCTTGCCGTTGGTGCCGGCCACCTGCACGGCGGCGAAGCGGCGCTCGGGGTGGCCCAGTTCGGCCAGGGCCGCCTGCAGGCGCTCCAGGCCGAGGTCCACGCCGCGGCGGCTGAAGGGCTCGATCAGGTCGGCGAAGGGATCGGTGGAGGGATCTGGGGCGGCCGTCACGGCGGCTCAGGCCAGGCTCAGCAGAGCACGCTCGAGCTTGGCCACAGCCCGGCGCAGGTGGCGGGGCTTGATCACCAGCGGTGGCACAAGCCGCACCACCGAGGGGCCGGCGGGCACCAGCAGCAACCCTTCAGCCAGGGCCGCCTTCACCACCGCGGGGGCCTGCGGCGCTTCCGGCCGCAGCACCAGGCCCTGCAGCAGGCCCCAGCCGCGGCTGCCCTCCAGCAGGGATGGGTGGCGCGCCACCAGTTCGGCCAGCAGCTGCTGCAGCAGCGCACCCATGTCCTGCACGTGGGGCAGCAGCCGGCGGCGCTCCAGCTCGGCCAGCACCGTGAGGCCGGCGCGGCAGGCAAAGGGATTGCCGCCGAAGGTGCTGGCGTGCTCGCCGGGACGGAAGTGATCCACGCTGCGCTTCACCGCCAGGGCGCCGATCGGGATGCCACCGCCCAGGCCCTTGGCCAGGGTGATGGCGTCGGGTTCCACCCCCAGTTGCTGATAGCCCCAGAGGGTGCCGCTGCGGCCCACGCCGATCTGCACTTCATCGAAGATCAGCAGGATCTGCTTCGCGTCGCAGAGCTGGCGCAGGCGGCGGAAGAAGGCCGGATCACCCGGGATCACGCCGCCCTCTCCCTGAAGGGGTTCGATCAGCACTGCAGCCACCCGGGGCCCCTGGGCCTCGCACTCGCCCAGAAGGGCCTCGAAAGCCGCCGTGTCGTTGTAGGGGAAGTAGCGGAAGCCCTGCACCATCGGCTCGAAGCCCTGGTGGTACTTGGGCTGGCCTGTCGCTGTGACCGCGGCCAGCGTGCGGCCGTGGAAGCTGCTGTGGGCAGTGAGGATCAGGGGGCCGGGGCCCGCCGGATCGATGCCCCGCACCGTGTGACCGTGCTTGCGGGCCAGCTTGATGGCGGCCTCGTTGGCCTCGGCGCCGGAATTACAGAAAAACACCCGATCCAGGCAGCTGCGGGCCACCAGTGCCGAGGCCAGTTCCTCCTGCTCGGGAATCCGGTAGAGGTTGGACACGTGCTGGAGCTTGCCCAGCTGGCGGCCGAGGGCCCGTTTCATCCGGCGGTCGCTGTGCCCCAGAGTGCACACGGCGATACCTGCCACGCAGTCGAGATAGCGCTTGCCGCTGTGGTCCCACAGCCACACCCCGCGGCCCTTCACCAGCTCCACCGGGAAGCGGGCGTAGGTGTCCATGACCGCCGATGGGGCAACAGCTGAGCTGGGCACAGCTGACATGGGAGCGGTGGGACTCGAACCCACATGCCCGAGGGCGCTCGATTTTGAGTCGAGTCCGTCTACCAATTCCGGCACGCTCCCGCAGGGCGGAGCTTACGCGGCCAGCCCCACCGGCGCGATGCCGTCGGTGATGCGCTCGATGGAGGCGCCCACGGCATTGAGCTTGGCTTCCAGGTGGGCGTAGCCACGATCCAGATATTCCAGCCCCCGCACGGTGGTGATGCCGTCGGCCGCCAGTCCGGCAAGCACCATGGCCGCTGAGGCGCGCAGGTCGGTGCCCTGCACCGGCGCGCCACTGAGGCGGGCCACACCCTCCACGAAGGCGGTGTTGCCCTGCATGCGGATGTCAGCGCCCATGCGCTGCAGTTCGGCCACGTGCTGGAGCCGATTCTCAAAGATGTTTTCCGTGATCACGCTGGTGCCCCTGGCGGTTGCCAGCAGGCTCATAAACGGGGCCTGCAGGTCGGTGGGGAAGCCGGGGAAGGGCTGGGTGCGGAAGTCCACGGCGTTGATCTGCTGGGCCCGCAGGGTCACGCCGATGCCGTCGGGGGTGATCAGGCAGCCCGCCTCCTCAAGCTTGGTGATCACGGCCCCCAGGTGCTCGGGGATCAGGGGTGCGATCCGCAGCTCGGAGCGGGTGATCGCGGCGGCCAGCAGGAATGTGCCGGCTTCGATCCGGTCGGGGATCACGGCGTAGTCGGCTCCATGCAGCCGGTCAACGCCAACCACGGTGATCGTGGGCGTGCCTGCGCCGCGCACCTTGGCGCCCATGGCGATCAGCAGGCCGGCCAGATCCACCACCTCAGGCTCCTGGGCGGCGTTGTCGATCACGGTTTCGCCGTCGGCCAGCACCGCCGCCATCATCAGCGTCTCGGTGGCTCCCACGCTGGGACAGTCGAGATGGATGCGACCGCCCTGCAGCCGATGGCCGCGACCGGGCACGACGGCGGTGACGACACCGTGCTCGATGGTGACCTGAGCGCCCATCGCCTTGAGGCCCTTCACGTGCTCAACGACCGGGCGGGTGCCGATCTGGCAGCCACCGGGCAGGGGCACCTTGGCCATCCCCATCCGGGCCAGCAGCGGGCCGATGCAGAAGAAGCTGGCCCGCAGGCTGTTCACCAGCTCATAGGGGGCACTGACGTTGTGGACGCCACTGCCATCGAGCTCAAGGGCGTCACCGTGGCGCTGAACCCTCGCGCCCAGGCTCTCCAGCATTTCCCCCATCGCCGTGATGTCGGTGAGGGGCGGCACGTTGCGCAGAAGGATGGGGGAACGGCTCAGCAGGCAGGCCGCCATCAGCACTAGGGCCGAGTTCTTCGCCCCACTCACCTGCAGCTCGCCGCTGAGACGGCGCCCACCGGCAATCTCGAGCTGGGTGGCGGGAGTCGCTGGAGGCTGGACAGCGGTGAGGCTCATGGGCGAACTGTCCCTCCGTTTGCTGCCGCATCTTGACAACAAAGTGTGAGACCGTCTAGACGGCCGCCCCTCGAACTGGCTCAGGACCCCGCCTGACGGGGCGCCGGCGATGGCGTATGTTTCGGGGGTCGCCCGCCGGATCGCGGCGGGATTGGCAGCCACGCGGATGTGGCGGAATTGGTAGACGCGCTAGTTTCAGGTACTAGTGGCAGCAATGTCGTGGGAGTTCAAGTCTCCCCATCCGCACTTTTTTTATGATTCTTCTCAAGATCACCAACGCTTCCGAGGTCGTGGCCTCCAAGGTTGGAAAGTTTCTTGAGAGTCTCACTCCCGACGGATTGGACGAATCCACGGTCGAGGACATTGTGTTGAACAAGCTGGTGGAAAACCTCAGGGCCGAGGGCCTCAAGGGTGAGGTTCTGGCCGTGAAGGGGCTCGACGCCGACGCGGGGGAGCTGGTGATCCACGACCAAATGCGGGTGCGCAAACGGCACGAGTTCTGAGGTGTCCGGCCCACTGAAGTCCGGGCGCCGGCCTGATCTGATCAGCAGCCGACGCAATCCGCTGGTGAAGCGCTTGCGCGATCTTCATGCCCCCCGTGGTCGGCGCGAGCAGGGTCTGCTGCTCCTGGAGGGCACCCATCTGCTGCAGGAGGTGCGGCGTCTGGGCTTGCGGCCTGCGGAACTGGTGGCCACCGAGTGCTGGCTCGCGGCCCACCCCGAGCTGGCCGCTGGCTTGCCTGGCTGGCCGGACTGGCAGCCAGTGACTCAAGAGGTGCTCGCGGCAGCCGCCAGCACTGACAACCCCGATGGTGTGCTGCTCACCCTGCCTCCCCCGGTGTCGGCGGCTCCACCCGGGCCGTCGCTGGCCAGCACGACCGAGGGGCCGGCACCTCTGCTACTGGTGCTCGATGCCATCCAGGATCCGGGCAACCTCGGCACCCTGATGCGCACGGCGCTGGCGGCTGGAACCACGGCGCTGTGGCTGGGCGAGGGGGCGGATCCCTATCAGCCCAAGGCGCTGCGCGCCTCAGCCGGTGCAGCGCTGGCACTGCCGATCTGGCGCGGTGATCGCCCTGCGCTGGTGGATCGGCTCAGCGCCCTCAGCGCCCAGGGCGTGCAGCTGGTGGCCACCGTGCCGCCGCGGGCGGGCGGCAAGCCCTACTGGGATCTCGACTGGTGCCAGTCCACTGCTCTGTTGCTGGGCAATGAGGGGGCGGGGCTGTCTCCGGAGCTGCTGGCGTTCGCCCACCAGCGGGTCACGATTCCCCACAGCACGGCGGTGGAGTCGCTGAATGTGGCCGTGGCCGCTGCCCCCCTGCTGCTGGAGCGACAGCGACAGGAGAGAATGCCGGCCAGCTGAACAGTGGCCCCGGTGAGCGCAGCCCCCTCTTCCGGTTTTGATTTCGATGTGATCGTGATCGGGGCCGGTTACGGCGGCTTCGACGCCGCCAAGCACGCCGCGGAGCACGGGCTGACTGTGGCCATCGTGGAATCGCGCGACATGGGCGGCACCTGCGTGAACCGTGGCTGCGTGCCCTCCAAGGCCCTGCTGGCCGCCAGTGGCCGGGTGCGGGAGCTGGCTGACGCCGAGCACCTGGCCGGCTTCGGCATCCACGCCGCGCCGGTGCGCTTCGAGCGCCAGAAGATCGCCGACCACGCCAACCAGCTGGTGGCCACGATCCGCGCC
>Ga0164293_10000590_pt1 | contig 29173 bp, 33 predicted proteins | sample GEODES118metaG_FD_111487 | JGI IMG/M metagenome (GOLD analysis project Ga0164293, IMG submission 111487) | Eutrophic lake water microbial communities from Lake Mendota, Wisconsin, USA - GEODES118 metaG | ecosystem: Environmental > Aquatic > Freshwater > Lake | place: USA: Lake Mendota...
AAAATTTTTGCTGTAAGCGTAAGCCTTACGCCAGCTGCGGGCATTATAAGTAAAGGGTCTTTTTCACCGCTATATTCTTCACTGAAGTCTTCATTTGCTTTTTCGTTTAAGCGGATATCTTGTGGAGCAAGGCTAAGGCTAAACCAGCCATTAATCAGCAAGGGGCGAATCACAGAATTAGAGACTAATTGTGCGTATTTTTTTTCCGCGCGGTCTTTTTGCTGAGCATAACTTTTCTGAGCTGGTATGGCGGCACGAGTTGCTGAAAAGGAAATGTATTGAGCAATTTCAATTACTGTGAATGTAAAGCACAATCCAAAAAGCAGTGTTGTCATCATGCTTGCAAGTAAAAAGGAAAAAATAAAATCTGCAGTCACAAAGCCCGAGGTGTTATTCTTATTGTTTCTTAGCATTTATAACCTCCTCCTTGAAAGCTTCGTTTTAATTCGTGGGTTCCATTGTCCTGACTCGAGATGAGTTGTTTGGGTGAACAGGTGTGTTCTGCCCAGGCCAATTTCCGTACTCGGTCATGTTTGCGACTCCGGACCAGGCCACGTTCGTGAGCTTGTCTAAAATCTTGTCGTCTCTTAAAAAGCGAAGGGTTGCACCAAGCAACCCTAATGAAACCACAGCCAAAAGGACTGCCTCCATGGCCACTTGGCCAGTTTGGCTTTTTAAAAGACGAAACTTACTTAGTTGGTTGTTGCCACTCAAGATCAAATCCTGTTCCTGTTGCTATCTGTTTTTCAACTCGAGCTCCAAGTCTAGGACTTGATTCTTTAAATGCAGTCATGGGCGCTGAAACAAAAACTTTCAGCGCGAACATAAAAACCATGACCATCAGAAGAATGTACTCGATTGTCATTTAGACTCACTTTCCTAAGACGTTATCGATGGTAGTACCGAGTTGACCTTGGATTTCTTCCATCTTCGGGCCTAAAAATCCCTTGGCTGTCACAATAATTCCCACAAGAACCACCACAAGCAAAATGTACTCGAGCATTCCTTGACCTTTATCATTGGCTAAAACTTTTTGAGCATTTGATTTCTTAAATTTTTTAAAAAGGTTTTTAATCATAAGACCCCTCCACAATTATTCTATCGGTCACTCCAGTATAGAACTTCATGGCGAGTTTTGCGAAAACAGAGATTCGATTGATTCAAATTGAGATCTGCATAAGTCCAGTCAGGGGTTGACCAAAGTTTCATCAGACCTTAGTCTACGGATTTATAAGGATGTCAAATGTCTAAACAGCTTATCGTTCTGTATGTGGTTTGTGTGGTCGCCTATTTCTTAGTCAACGTCATCGTCAGTTAGCCCTAGGACTCAATATTTGTGTGGACAAATGATACACATTTTGATATTCTTAAAGCTGGTGATTGAACCAGGAGTCAAGCATGTCCACCGCACGAAAGAAAAAAGTCGATATGTCTAAGGGTGATGTCATTCATATTCGATCCACACCTTCAGACAAATCATTGATAGAAAAAGCGGCTGATTCTGTTGGCTTAACTATTAGCTCATTTATGCTTCAGAATTCAATTAAAGCCGCTCGCCGTGAGTTGGCTGAAGTTGAAAAAGTGTCTCTCACCAAACGTGATGCAGAATTGTTTTTTTCAGCACTGCTAAATCCGAGCGCGCCCAATGGGGCTTTGAAGTCCGCCTTCAGGGACTACGAAAAGCAATCCAAAAGGTAATTACATTTTTGAGCAGTTTTGAATTCCACATCCTTGATAAATCCTTCGACCGCAGCAGCTTTGATTGTGGCTCCCTGGAACTTAATAGCTTTTTAAAAACTAAAGCCCGCCAAAATCAGTTAATTGGTTTCAACAAGACGTTTGTTGCCTGCCTTCATGGTGATAAAACTAAAAAGGTGCTAGGCTACTATTCGCTCAGTATGAGTGAAATTGACTTATATTTGTTGCCGGCAGAGCTACTTAAAAAGCTTCCTAAACATCCAGTACCCGTCGCAAGGATGGGAAGACTTGCTGTAGATAGATCTGCAAAAAACCAAGGTCTTGGTAAACTGTTAATGGTTGATGCCATGAAACGGGTTCAAACGGCTTCAGAATTGATCGGCGTATATGCTTTGCTAGTTGATGCAAAAGATGACACTGCAAAAAGTTTCTATCTGAAGTATGGTTTTATCCCGCTTATTGATGAACCCATGGTCTTGTTCCTACCTCTTGCTGCATTTCCAAAATAGTTATATTATTCTTAGATAAGCCATCTAAGCTGTAACCTATGCCCATCCAATCCCTTTCACTTTTAGACTTTTCAGCCTCAAGCCTATTTGCAGGACTTATATTCAGCACTATCGGATTGTGGATGTGGAAACAAGCCAAAGATAAGGAAAGCCTTGAGCTTCGGCTGATTGCAGTGGCTTTGATGATTTACACTTACTTTTCGAAGGGACCAATTGCAGACTGGGGTATTGGCATCGCACTTTGTGGCTGGGCGAAATACAAATGGTGGGGCTAGTTCTGCAAATTATAAATATCAGGATAATTTCGACCGATTTCCTCTGAATCCATGCCGTAACCGACCACATAGCGGTCGTCTATGGTTTTTCCGATGTAATCAGCGCGAATTGAAAGCTCTCGGCGTGCAGGCTTATCAAGCAAAGTCACAATTCTTAGCGTCGCTGGCTGAGAAGCAAACAGGCGATTTCTTAAAAAATTCAAAGTTCGACCGGCATCGATAATTTCTTCAATAATCAAAACATGTTTACCTGCAATGTCGATGGAAATATCTTTTACAATCTTGGTCGCTTCACCGCGAGTTGAAGTAATATAAACAAAATCCAGTTGTTGCATCAGATTAATTTCGCGCATCAGGTCCGCTGCGAAGTGGACTGAACCTTTCAACGGGCAAACCATAATGATTTCTTGTCCGGCATAGTCAGCTTCAATTTCACGAGCCAGTTTTTTAACTAAAGTTGAAATTTCATCTTTGGTGATAAAAGGGACCATTCGATTCTTCATCATTTTTGAAGGCCTCTGTCTTGAAAAGACAACGTGGATTTTTTTGCATTTTTAGCTTTGAGTAAACCATCTCGGGCTTCAAAGTTTGTAGGATCCCGAAGTAAAACAAGTTCCCATTGCTCGAGAGCTTCAGAAACTCGACTGTTCATAAAAAGAAGTTGAGCTAATTTGAGGCGAGCTGTTTGAAATTCACCGTCGATGAACAAAACTTCTTTTAATTCGCGAATGGCTTTTTGAGATTCACCGGTACGACTGTAACATTCTGCTATTTTAACACCTAAATCGCGACGTCGTTGAGGCATGACCTTTTGAGCTTTTAACAAATTTTCTAAGGATTCAGTCCATAGCTTTGATTGAGCATAAAGATCAGAGAGCTCTTCGTGTTTCTTAGAAATACTTTCGTCAAGAAAACCAAGGCTAGGTTTCTTTTTTTGATCTAAAATTTCACGAGCTTCAGTGAATACTTTTTTACCTTCATCGTAACGACCCAAATCATTCAGGATAATCGACAAACCAACACTTGCGTCTGTATAGCCAGGATCAATTTCTAAAGCGCGCTTGAAAGTTTTAATGGCTTTATTAAATTGTCCACGGTCATAGTACATGGTCGCAAGCATTTGGTAAATTTCAGGATTGCGAATGTTTTGTAATAAAAGTTGCTCGAGCATGGGTTCGGCCAGTTTGTATTTACTTTCAACAAAGTGCTGGCGGGCTTCCTTCAAGAGCTCAGAAGAAACATCGCTCATTTGCGAGCCTCAGACAGTGCAAGTTGTCCTTCAGAAGTTAATTTCCCCAAGGATTCTAACTTTTCAGCATAACCTCGAGCCTTCACCATTTGACCCGAGCGAACAGCGCTGATCGTGGCACGGGCCAGAATTTTTTCATCAAATCCTAAGCCTAAATATTCCTTAGCAGCTGTTTCGAAACGGCCCAAGGATGAGACATACATTTTCTTTTTAAAATAAAAATCGGCAATATAGATTTCTTTTTCAGCCATCTTTTTAACCAGCTCAGTTCTTTTTTCTTCAGCTTCTTTTACGAACTCACTGCCAGGAAATTTTTTGATCACGTCAGTAAAAGCAAGCACAGCTTCAGGGGAAACAGACAAATCCCGATCGATGGTATCAGGAAGTTGCATGTAAACACTCATTGCGTATCGATGAAAAACATAAGCAATTTTTGGGTGGCGAGGGTGGAGATCTTTAAAAGTCAAATAGGCGGCTTGAGATTCAGGAAAGGATTCTTGTTTATAATACACGTCAGCTATCGCAAGCTCAGCCTCTAGGGCTTGCGAGCTATAGGGAAACTTAGATCTAATTTCTTGGTATCTACGAATGGCTTCTTCAAAACGATCGTCTTCTTCAAATTCCAGGGCGCGTTTATACATGGCTTCAGGAGTAAGAGCTTTTTTTTCAGACGAGGAACATCCAAAAAAAGTGGTCGCACAAAGAATAAGGGTAATGACTCGCAGCATCTTCACGGACTCATTTAAACAATTAGCAAATTGGTAAGTCAACTAAAGTTCAAGCACAGCTTCTTTTTCGACCCAACCCGAAAAAGTCCCGGGGTATTGGATTTGAAGCCACTTGTCCTGAGCCCGTAAAATTTTAACCTCAAGGCCGCCGTTGAGCTCGAGCACCGTGGGGCTATTCGCTGCCGGAGAACTTCGAAGGGAGAGGGTTTCTAGTTTTACAATTCCTCGTGGAATTGACTTATCGAATTTGTAAAACCCTGTCCAAGCCATCAAAAGGCCAAAAACTATCAGACTGATCCATCCCCAAACACTGAGTGGTTTTTGGTCCTCACCAGCTCTAAAACTTTTGAATTTCTCTGCAAAAAAACGAATCAGCAAAAACCCGCTCAGTATGAAAAATAGAAGGCTGATTCCAAGTGGTAAGTGAACAGATATCGGATTCACTAAAACGCTTCTTGCTTGCTCGTAAATTTCGAGGTCACGGGACATTTCGCGAATCTGAATTTGATTTTTGACGAATTCTAATCCTTGCAGGGCTGATTCTGATTGAGGATTCAAATGGTTTGCTTTTTTAAAAAGTGCATAGGATTCAAACTTTTGTCCTAGCTCGAAGCGCGCGAGTGCCAGATTAACAAGCAGTGTCACATCATTGGGCTGCTGGGCCAAAGCCTGGCTAAAAAGCTCGGAAGCTTTCGAAAAATCTTTCTGTTGGAAGGAATTGATTCCCTCATCCAATAATCCCTGAATTGACATGGAATTAGACTACTGTCCGCGTCTCGCCTTGTCTTGGTGTTATGCGCAGAGTAATCTAGAAAGAAATCAAATACATGTGGAGTTCACCATGTCGACATTAGCAGGCCACAAGCTGGCTGAATCTGAAAAAGTTAAAACTTTGATTCAACAATTAGTTGGTGAGGTTCAAAGCCTCAACTCGAAAATTCAAACCATTCAGCCCTCGGCACCAGAGCTGAACGATCATGCAAAAAGTCTTTTTGATCGTGCGGCTCAGTTTCGCGGACGACCCCTTGCGTATCCTTTCGTCGGTTCAGGTTCGGGCCGTGGAGTTTTCGTAGAGCTCGAAGACGGAAGCGTCAAACTGGATCTCATCAACGGAATTGGAATTCACATTTTCGGACACAGTCATCCCTTGGTTATGGAGGCCGCAGTTCGTGGGGCTCTTTCTGACGTTGTGATGCAGGGAAATTTAGAGCCCAACAAAGAGTACATTCAATTTTCAGAAAAATTAGTGAATTTGGCAGCTCGAAAGAGTGCAATTAAATACGCTTGGTTTGCGACCTGTGGAACCATGGCCAATGAAAATGCAATCAAGATCGCCAGACAAAAAAACACACCTGCTCGAATGATCCTGGCTTTTAAAAATGCTTTCGCAGGTCGGTCGACTTTAATGGCAGAGGTCACGGATAATGTGGCCTACAAACAGGGATTACCAGACTACAACGAGGTCTTAAGAATTCCTTGGTACGATAAATCAGATCCGCAAAGCACAGAAAAAACCCTCAGAGCGATCAAAGAGCACGTGGCCAATCATGAAAAAAACATTTGCTGTTTTTGGTTTGAACCCATGCTGGGAGAGGGCGGCTACACTCCAGCCACCCGAGAGTTTTTTCTTCCGTTGCTGGATTTTTGCCGAGAGCAAAAAATCGCCAACTGTGCCGACGAGGTCCAAACTTTTGCAAGAACGGGTGAACTGTTTGCTTTTGAAACTTTAGAGCTAGGTCACCTTGTTGATATCGTAACAATTGCAAAAACAGCTCAATTGGGTGCGACTTTGTACACTGAAGAATACAACCCAAAACCCGGTTTGATTGCAGGTACTTTTTCTGGCGCCACAGTTTCAATGACGACTGGAATGGCCATTGTTGATGAGCTGGTCAACGGTGGATATATGGGGAAAAATGGTCGAATTCAAAAAATTCATCAAAAATTTATCAGCGGATTAAATCGATTAAATGAAACCACCTGTAAGGGGAAAATTAACGATGCGGGTGGCATGGGTTTGATGATGGCCTTCACACCTTTTGAGGGTAAAAAAGAACAGGTGGATGTTTTCCTGAAAAAACTTTTCCACAACGGAGTGATCGCTTTTCCTTGCGGCAAAGGACCCTTCCGTGCCCGATTTTTAGTCCCTGCTATTATTTTAGATGAGGATCTTGATCTTGCATTAGAAGTGATCGAAAAAACAATTCTTGAAGGGGTTTAATGAGCTTTGTAGAGAGCTGTCGAACTCTGATCGGGTTTGATACCAGTCCAGGTCAGTCGAATTTACCAATGATTCATTGGCTGACAGAGCTTGCGAAATCTGAGGGTCTTCATGTTGAAACTCAAGCCTGTGTTTTTGAAGATCTCGAACAAGCCAACATTATCATTCGACCAACACCTCAGCGGGGTGAGCTGGAATTTTTACTTCAAGCGCATTTGGACACAATTAATCCGGGATCTTTTCAGGCTTGGAAAAAAACAGGTTTTAATCCCTTTGACGCCACCATTGAAGATGGAAAAATTTATGGTCTAGGCAGCGCAGATTCAAAACTGGATTTTTTATGTAAACTTGAAGCTCTTGCGGGATTTAAAAATCAAAAAAGTTGGAAGTTGCCACCGGTCTTAGTTGGAACCTTTGCCGAACAATCGGGAATGACGGGGTCTATGCGTTTGATTCGAAAGAATCTTGTGACACCTAGGTTTGCATTAATAGCGGAACCTACAAATTTACAATTGGTGAACGCTGCTAAAGGGTTTGCCTGTGTAGAAATTCGAATTCCATTCAGCGATGAAGAAATTAATTACCGACAAGAGCACAACCTTCGAGAGAGCACGTCCACTCAAACAAAAATGTTTATTGGTAAAGCAGCTCATTCTTCAAATCCTGAAAGTGGTGAAAGTGCCATTGTTAAAATGCTTGATTACTTAGCACAAATGCCAGACGGACTTGCCACCATGGAAATTGACGGTGGTACAAATTATAATTCTGTTCCATCAAATGCGATATTAGAAATTGATGTATCTCCAATTCAGAATCCAGTTTCATCAAAAATTAAAAAAGTTTATGAAAGTATTAAAATGTTAGACCTAGAATTTAAAAAAGTTAAAGATCCGCAGTTTAATCCGGATCATTCGACTCTTAATATCGGCTTGATTCGTACTTTTGAAGACCATGTTTTAATGATGGGAAATTGTCGACTTCCACCCATTGTGACCCAAGCCATTTACATGGGTTGGATGGACAACTTAAAGAATCAATGGGATAAAATGGGCGTTCATTTTCGCGTTCTTGATTACAAAAAACCTTTTAGGACTGCGAATGAATCTATTTTTTTGAGGGGTGGTCTTAACCTGCTTCGAGAAATGGGTTTGCAAGACGAAGCGGTCACTCAACCTTCAACGAATGAATCCAGTTTATTTGCAAGACTGGGTGCTGACTGTCTTTGTTTTGGTGCAGGGGTCAGGGATGGAAATGTTCATACACCCGAGGAATCTGTTTCTATGAATGATCTGGCAAAGTCTAAAGAATTTTATTCTCAAATGATCGAGAGGTTTTCTGTATGAGTTTCATAGTTAGACCCGTTTCTTTTGATGATCTTCAACAGCTCACAGACCTCGCAAAACAATTCAATTTGTTAAATTTGCCAGGGGATAAAAAAGTATTGGCTCAAAAAATTGAAAGAAGTGTCCAGTCATTTGCAGCAGATTTACCAACTCACCAATCAGAATATATTTTTGTTTTAGAAGATGTTGAAGAAAGCTTGATCGTGGGCAGTTCTCTTATTTTATCCAAGCACGGAAATGATGGTGTTCCTCACAGTTACTTTAAAATTTTAAAAAAAGATCATTTCTCGCAAGCGTTAGGAATCGGATTTATTCATCAGGTTCTAAGATTTCAATTGGATTATGACGGACCCACTGAAATCGGGGGTTTACTTGTTGATAAGATTTATCGTCGAAGACCCGAAAAGTTAGGAAAACAAATTTCGCTCAGTCGGTTTCTTTACATAGCGACTCACCCAGAACGTTTTGAAAAACGAATTTTGTGTGAACTCACACCGCCTCTGACAGATGATAATCGAAGTGAGTTTTGGGAAGCATTAGGAAGAAGATTTACCGGGCTCAATTACAACGAAGCTGATTTACTCAGTCAGTCCAATAAAGAATTCATCGAAAGTATGTTTCCACAGGAAGACATTTATTTATGTCTTTTAGATCCCAAAGCTCGTGTCGTCGTAGGACAAGTGGGTGAATCTACGAAGCCAGCTCAGCATTTATTGGAAAGCATTGGTTTTGATTACCTCGAAGAAGTGGATCCATTTGATGGTGGACCTCATTACGGCTGTGACACAAATCAAATTAAACCCATCGAACAAGGTCGATATTTAAATATCAGTGGGTCCAATGAATCGCAGTACACAAAAAGAATGATGGTTGCGACCACCGCGGATGAATATAAAATGACTTTATCCCCTTGCGAAATTGTCGGAGATGAAATCATTTTGCCGACTAAACAAAAGGATTTGCTCGGCTTGTCCACAGGTGACAAAGTTTTTGCGTCACCGTTTGAATTTGATAAGAAAGTGAGAAACTAGATGAAAACACAAAATTTTAAAGTTCGTGGTGATTTCATTCGAGGTCACTTTCGCTTTGTTGAAAGACCCACTCAAGAGATAAAAAATTTCAGCCCTGGTGACCTCTCGGATCATGTTGGCAATTTTCCTGTGGTCCACTCTCATGTTGAAGAAGCTTGTTCTGCTGCAAAAGAAGCTTATCCAGCTTGGGCCTCACTTGAAATGGATCAGCGCATTCAATATGTCATGCGCCTGAAAGAATTTTTTGTTGCCCATGAGACCGAGATGTCTGAGCTGATCGCTCGCGATACGGGTAAAGCTTTGTGGGATGCCACTTCTGAAGCTAAAAATTTAGCCAATAAAATTGATATTACAATTCAGCATTCACTGAAGTTAATTCAAGAAGAAAGAATCGTGAACGCTTTGCCCTCGGTTGACGGGGTCGTTCGATACAAACCTCGTGGGGTCATGGCGGTTCTTGGGCCCTTCAATTTTCCGGCTCATCTTCCCAACGGGCACATAATACCTGCTTTGCTAGCGGGCAATACAATTGTGTTTAAACCCTCAGAACAAACTCCTGCCGTTGGGCAATTCTACGCAGAACTTGTAGAAAAAGCACAATTTCCTGCCGGAGTTTTTAATTTAGTTCAAGGGGATGCCGAAAGCGGTCGCAGACTTGTAGCTGATGAAAATGTGGACGGCATTTTATTTACAGGCAGTTATGAAGTTGGATTAAAAATAAAACAAGAAACCATGGCTCACTACTGGAAAATATTAGCTCTTGAAATGGGTGGCAAGAATGCCACTGTGGTTTGGAGTGATGCTGATTTTTCTAAGGCACTTTATGAAACTCTTGTCGGTGCTTTCATGAGCTCTGGACAAAGATGTTCATGCACAAGTCGGGTCATCTTGCATGAAAGCATCGCCGAAAAATTTATCGAACAATTTTATCAAGCCGCAAAAAAACTAAGCATTGGCCATTGGTCAGAGAATCCTTTTATGGGTCCTTTAATCAATGCGGGTGCTGTTGAAAAGTACATTCGATTTCAAGAAATCGCGAACCGCGAAAACTGTGAAAGTTTGATGCGTGGAAAGTCCCTAGAATCAAAACACAAAGGTTATTACGTCACTCCCAGCATTCACTTAGTTAAAAAGTTTGATCCAAAATCTGTTTATCAAAAATCTGAAATCTTTGGTCCTAATGTTGCCGTTTACACAGTGAAAAATTTTGATGAAGCTCTCGAGATCGTGAATTCAACAGGTTACGGGCTTGTGATGTCACTTTTCACTAAAGACCAAGCTTTGTATAAACGAGCTCTCATCGAAGCTCGAGTTGGACTTCTGAATTTCAATAGGACGACAAACGGGGCTAGCTCTCGGCTTCCCTTCGGTGGCATGGGGAAATCTGGAAACGATCGACCCTCTGCTCACCATGCGATTCAATATTGTTCAGTTCCAGTGGCCTCACTCGAGGATCCAACGCCCTTTGATGGTTCAAAAGCATTTCCCGGTATGAATTTGGATTGGTCGCAATGGTAAGTCGGCGTTTTTTAGTCACTGTGTTTGTTGTCATGATGTTTACATCAGCAGTCGTTGGTGTTTTTTATTTAATGACGAAACAATTTTTATTTGAGGGGGCCGATACAGCTCAGCGTGAAGTGATTTTCGCAGTTCCTGTGGGGATTCCATTTCCGCAAGTGGCACATCAGCTAGAAGATCTAGGATTACTTAAAAACGCGGAAGCTTTTATTTTATACGCCAGATGGACTCGAGCAATTCCTAAAGTAAAGGCCGGCGAGTATCGATTTCATACATCAATGACACCCGTTCAGATCATGAGAGTTTTAACTTCTGGTGTTTCGGTGCGAAGAGCTTTGACGATCCCAGAGGGCTACAGCTCTTTTGAAATTGCAGAATTATTAGAGAAAAAAGGTTTTGCAAAAAAAAATGAAATTCTCAAACTTGTTTTTGACCCTGACTTTGCTCAAAAGTTGATAGGTCAAAAAGTCTCAAGTCTAGAAGGTTATTTATTTCCCAACAGTTATCAATTCACGCGATCGGCAAAACCAGAGCAAATACTTGAAGCTTTTGTTTCAGAATTTAAGAAAAATTTCTCTGAAATCCAAGGTCCATATCCATTTGAATGGAATGCTCATCAGGTGGTCACACTTGCTAGCATTATAGAAAAAGAAACCGGTGCTCCATTCGAGCGACCTTTGATCTCGTCGGTATTTCACAACCGAATTAAAAAAAAGATGCGCCTGCAAACTGATCCTACGATCATTTATGCAAAAGCCCTGCAGTCTGGAAAAATTATGATCGATATTAGAAAAAGTGATCTCAAGTTAGATCATCCCTACAACACCTATATGAAATCAGGGCTTCCTCCTGGGCCTATTGCAAACCCGGGTCTAGGGGCACTTCTGGCTGCAATTCAGCCTGAAACTTCAGAGTATTTATTTTTTGTTAGTCAAAACGATGGAACTCACATTTTCTCTGAAAACTATCAAAATCATGCAAAAGCTGTTCAGCAATACCAAATGAATCGAAAAGCTCGCGCGGGTAAATCTTGGCGAGATCTCACGAAGGAAAAATAATTAAGGTCTTCTTCGTTTAATGATTTCTAATAGAGGTATTTCTATTAAAGAGGTCGAATAATTCCAAACACCAAGGATTCCAAAATCAAGTCCACCCTTAATTCATCAATGAAATTGTTTGAGATGATCTCTGATCTGTCTGCTCGATTTCGAGCCCAATTGCATCATACAGCTAAAGTTCCCTTTCAAATGACAGGTCACCAGTTGAACGACTTTGTGGATCAAAGAAGACAAGCCCTTTCGACTTGGAATGGTGAATAACTATTCTGGTGAAAGTTTTTCGAAGGTTAAAATATCTGGATTGTATTTATAAACAAGTAGTCGTGGCGTCCCATTTCGATCATACATAGGGCATACAATTTCAAATTCGCCGTTCACATCCAGATCTGCCAAAGCCAAATTCGTGTACTGTCCTTGGAACTCGAAATGACCATCGGTGGGTTCTTCGATAGCAATTCTTTGCATCAGCGATAGGTCTTCGCCCAGACGATATATTTCAATAAAAAATTGATCCCGAGTTTTCACTTTTAAAATTGTTAATTTGGGAAGCTGACCAGAAATCTGACCTTCAATTTTTGCGACAATTTCCCGGTGGTCAGGTAAAATTTGATCTCTGACCTTCTGTCGAAGTGAAGGAATGCCTGCAATCACTGCAAAGGAAAAAGCAAGGGCGGTTAAAAAAAGCGTCAAAGGTTGCATTGTCATCTTCTTAAGACTGCCATAAGATTTGGCCTATGAACAAAGAGGAATTTTATAAATTAATAGAAAGTCGCACTTCAATTCGCAAATTTAAAGCGCAAGCGGTGCCCAAAGAAGTGATTCAAAGAATTTTAAATGCAGCTCTTCACGCTCCATCTGGAAAAAATCAGCAAAACTGGAGATTTTTTGTCGTTCAGAGCGAAAAACGAAACCAGTATTTAAAACTTTCTCAAAAATCATGGCTGGGGATTAAAGATGTTCTTCAAGCAAAGTTGAAACCTTCGCTGTACGAATTTACCGAGAGGTTTTTCTTTACTCTGGGGGATGCCCCAGTCATTATTTTCTGTTACTCGCAAAACTCACCAGTCGAGCGTCACTACACAAGCATTGGCTCTGTGTATATGGCTGTGGAAAACTTGAATCTGGCTTGCTTAGTTGAAGGGCTGGGGAGTTGCACGATGGGGGCTCCATTAGAAATCGCCCACGATGTGAATCAATTTTTAGGTCTTGAGGATAAAGAAAATTTGGAACTACTTTGTGCGGTTGTCTTGGGTTATCCAGATCACCAGCCTCCAAAAGCACCTCGACAGCTCGAGGATCGCATCACGTGGCTTGAATAAAGGCTGTCAACTAGCGAGAAAAAAGCTTATCGCTCCAAAGCCTCTTTAAAAACTGCTGATAGGGGATGACTTGAATCCCATCGATGACTCGAGATGTTGGGTCCCGCGATATCAGGAAAAAATTCTTAATTTTCTTTTCCTTTTTTAGTTCTACTAGTCCGCTGACAGTTCGCCAGTAACTCAATAAAATTTGCAACGGTCCTTGGAGGAACTTCTGCATCATTGGAGACTTTTTGGTAATTGAGTTCCTCTTTCATGTAAAGATGGACATATTCCTTAAGATCTCTCCAGGGATCATCAGAGAGATAAATCAATGGGAGTCCCCCATAGCGGCAGTATTTCAATAAATCAAAATCTGTGAGTTCATTTGAGGTCAGCGGAAACAAATGAAGTGTGCGAGCTCGACCAGCAAGTAAATTAGCACCCCCACGCCAAGATCATGATTAATTTCTTCTGCAAAAGCAGAGGGGCGCCGAGTGAATCGATCGTAAATCGCTGAATCTAATAAATTAAAAACCTGGGCCCCGTGGAGTTCATGGCGAATGAGCCAAGATTTACCTGTCACGCGGGGAGCCAGCAAAAAGGCACTTTTTTTTGCAGCGTCTTTTTGAGGTCGAGGCTTCTTTTGTACATGAAGTAATAATCGGCAACATGCTGCCGATTTATATAAGTGCCTGAAGTTTCTTGTAAATTAATAAAATTTGAGAAGTCTTTGGTCAGGAAAGCTTACCTGCCAATAGCAAGCAGCCTTCAAAAGCTAGTGGTTAAATCCATCTTTGGCGTATTAAAAAAGTGTGCTGCCAAGATATATGACGACAGGCGATTGGTTTGGTTGGGCTTTATCTGTGATAGTTGAAATACTCAAGCGTGCAGTCCAGTTTTCTGCTGCTTCAAACTCTCCGAAATACTCGCGGGTTAAAATTTCGCGATCTTGAGAAGAAACAATTTTTGTCGACCTCTTAAGACTAATTTTTTGTCCCGTCAAATTCTGACTTCCACGCGCTCCAGCCTGAATAATAGCTTCATCACTCAGCTCCCATTTCGGAGGCTTCATGCCGTTTGATTCGCTATTCTTATACTTCAAAGTTACTTTGACTAAGGTGACGGCGCCACGACCATCTAAAGTGACATTTGAATAGGTTATTGTTTTAATAAGAGCTCTGGACTTGCGATCGAAGGTCTCATTTATCTTTGTAAGACCAAATGGCTTTCCTGATACAGCGAGGGCTCTTAACGCGGTAAAGGTAGGACTATCCACAATTTTTTCTGTTGAACGCGCAAGTACTTCTATGCATTTTAGGCTGGCTTGAGTGAGCAGAGGACTGGCCATCAGAAGAAAGATCAAAGTGGACTTTTTCACGAATACTTTCATTAAGTGGCTCAAAATTGTTAAACACAAGATACAATATCGACACATTTGAAACTCCTAATTCATTTAATCAGAGACACAACCTGTTTTGAGCTTAAGGTAGAAAGAAATGTGCCAAAAGGAAATCGTCGTATTGGCTGCTGCATGATTTAATCGGATATGAGCCTTTTGAGGCGATCAGCTCAATTTGAATTGGGCCACCTAAGCCCAAGCAAATTCTTGTTCCCCAGTCCTATGATCAGAAAGCTGCACAATTTAATCATTGGCTAGCAGCCTCTTTAATAAAACCAGGGCTCCTCAACTTTGTCCCCGTCTGCAGGCTTCAAAAAGTTCAGGCCCTACTAATTTGAACTGCGGCCACATCGATTGGGTTTTGTTCACTACGAAAGTCTAACTTCGTTCAATACCGATTCATTAAAGGTAAAATTTCATTTATAATGAAGAGGTAGTTATGTCGCAAAACTCTGATTTATGAGGGAGGTAGCCATGAAGGGTGCCGCAGTACTAATTTTAGTATTAATATCCGGCCTTTGTTCTGCCCAGGCGTCCAAACGTGCAAACGACCCATCCAAGGTTCCAGACAATGGATGGTTTTGGTATTCGACATGTGATGCGCCCTATAATGAGGCCCGAGGCACGATCGATGCCAAAGAAGTTTGCGTACTGACTTCTAAGTGCCACTCTGCTGCAATTAATAGAATCGTCGCGAATGTAAAAGCTTACTGTCCTCCTAACGACAGCAACCGATGTCCTTCTTCATTTGAACCCTGCTTTACCGATAGAACATTCACCAAGTCCCAAGTCGAAAAAATTAAATACAAAGACATGAGCGGTATTTGTTTTGAAGCGAGTAAGGGAACAGAATCTATTATGAATCGACTTGATGCCAAAGAAAGCGCCGGAGGCACGCGATGAAGAATCCAATTCCAACATTATTTTCTATTCTGTTTCTTCTATATTCCTCGGCCGTCTATGGAGTAGGTGATGGACAAATCACGGTCGAAGGGTATGTTAAAAGTTTCGACCAAAACGCCATTATCTTAGAGTCCGGTAACCAAGGCCAGGCTTTCAAGATACCCAGGCGTTTCGTTAGCAATCAGAAGTTTGTGGCGGGCGAAAAAATTTACGTTCAGTTAACTTCAGAACAAGCAAAAGAAATTTTTAAGCAGAAATAAACACTATCTGGGATTAATTTTGCTACTAAACCGCTTCTCTCTGTGGTTTCAGGAATCGAATTAATTCGATTCTATGGAGATTCAACAGGTCGCCATTTAGATATTCTTATTGCAGCAGCAACTCTTTTACCATTAAAGGGAAGGCTCGTTTCTTACGATAAAAAATTTGCCATTATCTCTAACTTACAGGGCACATTCGTGGTACCAATAGAATTTTTTAGTAATATCAAAAAAATTGCTGTTGGCAGTGATATTGAATTAACACTGGATGCGAAACAAAACGAACGCGTTGAATTCACTCCTCCGACAGTAATTCAGGTCCAAAAGTAGAAGGCAACTTTTGATCAGAAGACCCCCTATCCTCCCAAAGGAAATATTTTCTCATTCTGAGCCATTGTAATGGCCCATTGGAACAACTTTGTCTTTGCGCAAGTAAAGGTGTCGTATTGACGACACGCCTATCACCACCAGCTGCGGAAACACCATTCACACATTTACTTCTTCTGGAACCTTTACTCCGAATTAAAAACTCACTTGAGTTTAGACGATGTTTAGATGATAATTAGACGATTAAAGGACTCCTCTGAAATGCTCAAGTACGAGATTACGCCAATTCTATTAAATAACTTAAAAAAGATTGCCGTTGAAATCGAGGGTCTTAATCGTCAGACTTTTTCTGAAGTCATATTGCTTGAAATGGAAGCCGAAGCTAATGCTCAGTCAGCTTACTCTTCAACGAGTATTGAAGGTAACCCCTTACCTTTGACTGACGTAAAAAAAATTCTAAAAAATAAACCTAATCAAATTCGAAACACAGAACGTGAAGTTTTAAATTACAACGAATCCTTGCTTTGGTTGAAAAAACAGTTAGATATAAAAAAATTTGATTTTAATATTCAACTTGTTCTTGGAATTCATCAAAGAGTTACAAACGGCCTGCTTTCTAAAACTCAAATTGGAAAATTCAGAGGCGAGCCGGTCTTTGTTAACGACCCTAAATTAAGAAAGACTATTTATTGGCCACCCGATCACCAAGACGTGCCTCGCATGATGAAGGAGCTTATAGATTTTGTATCTAAGAATCGAAATAAAATAGACCCTATCATTCTTGCGGGTTTATTTCACAAGCAGTTTGTGATTATTCATCCGTTTATCGATGGCAATGGCCGAACTGTCAGATTAGTTACAAAGTCAGTGCTAGCCGATTTAGGAATCGATACATTTAACCTATTCAGTTTTGAAAATTATTATAATCGAAATGTGAGCACCTATTTTCAAAAGGTCGGCGTGCGCGGTAATTATTATGACATTTACAAAAATCTAAACTTCACAGACTGGCTAGAATATTTTTCAGCCGGAATTCTAGACGAATTATTGCGCGTAAGAAAGCTGCTCGAAGAGTCGAAGCAGCCCTCTACCCCCGAAAATGAGATTTCTTCTGAGCAAGAAAAAATTCTAAGCTTTATCAAAAAGCACAACTTCATCAAAGACAAAGATTACGCTAAGCTCACTCGCCGAGCTAAAGCGACCCGGGCCTTAGATTTTAAAAAACTAATTCGTTTGGGCCTAATAAAAAAAATGGGCCAGGGCCCAGCTACTTATTATGTATTAACAAAGTCTTAAAAAAGGTTTACTTCAATATCCCAGAACAAATTGCCATCCTTTAAATTGAACATTTTTGATAGCCAGTTGCTCGGAGGATAGGAACTTCAAAGCCCAAATTGTTCAATCCCAGCATCTAGTTTTCATTGGTTGTTGTTAAATTTGTGTGATTCAAGTGAGGCTTTTGAAACGAATTTCACCGACTTTTGAAATTTGCGACATACTTTTGATTTACTGAGGGTTTTTTTCAAGATTTTGAATACACGAATCCGTTGCAGATTTGATTCTAGTCTGCCGATTGATCAAAATTGTCGGAATTCATCTCGAAGTGCTGCTGGGCAAAGTCATCTTCAAAATGATGTTGTTGCTTTGGCAGGCCACTGGCCGGGTGCAGTGGTGGCGGTTTGATGTCTAGACCCATGTGCTCAAGGATTTTTCGAATCACTTTGGGATCTTCTATGGCTGCAATGAATTTCATGTTTCCACCGCATCTGATGCAGGTCTCAACGTCGATGTTGAAAACCCTTGCTAGCAGCCTTGCCCAGGGAATGTTTTTCTTTTTTAGCTCGAGCTGTTTTGGATCGATGATGTCTTGTTCTTGGCCGACTACTTTTAGCTCCGGTGGTTTTGGAACGATTTGTTTTCAGTGTTTGTAATGTGGGCCGAGCACTCCATGATAACGAGTCAAATGAACTCTAGGCCGTGGAACCAGCGCTACAAGCCGCTCCATAAGTTCCATCGGTGTTAACTTAAGCGCTGTGGTTCCGTCGTCCCATGGTTTTTTGAATCGATAAATCACGTTGTCTTAATCATCAGTTGATAAGCGCTCCTCACCGACAGCAGGACGCGCAATGTATCTGCAAATCTTTTCTAAACGATCACGCTCATGGGCCTTTGTTGCAAGAGGTGACGTCGATACTTCACGATTACTTGCGCAAAATTTGAAATCTAAAATAGATCAACGCTTCCTAGTCTGAAAGGCTTGGATTTACGTCACATGTAGATTTGATTCCTCGCAATAGAAATTTAAGTTCACCTATTTCTATTCTGCTTGATTTCTGAACAACACGCAAAAATTGGCAAATTACTAAAAAAATAACTTGGGTTGGAATCATTTTTTCATTCTAAATTAGCCAAACATAGCCCCAGAATGAGACTTGATACTTTTTTGCCGATTCAGTTCTTTCTAGAAACAATTCTCACCATTGGCATAACTTCTGCACCCTTAAGTTTCATTGTTTTAACTTGATAAGGTTTAAAGGAGTCCATGAAAATGCAATATCTGATATCCTCAGCGGCTAAAATCGCTTTGGCAGCGGCTTTGGTTTTTCATTCACCTTTGGCTTTCAGTCAGACTTCTGACGAAAAGTGGGCTGAGGTTCAAAGCTCACTGCAAACAAACGACGGCTATTTCGCAACACTGTATAAACTTGCCAAGTTCTACTTCGGAAATTTGCGAAAGACCCACACTGTCGGTGAGCGAAGCTCAGATATCAAATCTGATTTGGATTATATTTCAGAAAGAAGATACCAAAACTCTTTCGGTAATGTTTCCTCTTTCTATGATAACGAGCTTCAAACTCGAATTTATCATTCGGTGACAGCTCCCGTGGATGAATCAGGAAAAGTTCCCGTGGTCGACAGAAATTCGAAAGGACTGTTTGTTTATTTTCATGGTTCAGGAACTGAAAATGGAAGTGGTTCCAATTTTAATTATAAAGGCAATCGACTGTCTGTGCTTGGATACTCGTCTTTAAGTTTTGATTATCCTTTTCATGGGGATGGACCCATTGATTCCTCCTTTGGCAATGCTGGAAACTTTATGGAGTATATTAACACGCTGATCAATAAGTACCGAGTTCCCGGTCAGCCCGTTTATTTGGTGGGACATTCCTTCGGTGTCAACGTGATCGCCGAGTACATTTCAGTTTATCCCTACTCGGTGGATGGAGCCGTGCTCCTTTCTCCTGCAGGCTTCACTCGCACCCTCGCTCGCTGGGCAAAGGAAAAAACTGTTCCCATGCTTCGAACCTTTCCCCACTTCAGTTACAATGAAATGGGAGCCCGGTGGGCGGCCTATATTAATCGCTCTTTTCAATGGCAAAAGTGGGGCAAGAAAAGATCCTATGAAGACCCGACAAAAACAAATCCAGAACTTCGTGTAAGGGTTGTATCAGGTGAGTATGAAGAGTTCATTCCTGGGCCCTTGGATGAAAAAGGATTACCAGAAAAAGCTCCGAGAACTTACAAAGTTCTTCGTGTGATGAAACTCCTTTTTTCAAAGGCTGAAGTCACCTTAGAGCCCAAAGTCGGCCACCTTGTTCAAAGTCACACGGATTCCGATGGTCATGACCTCGTTTTGCGAGAGCTTTTGAAAGTCGCCGGAGAAAACATCTCGGATTCAAAAACTATCAGCGGGCAAACCAAGAAAAAGCGAGAAGCCACTTTGTCTGAATTTGATCTTGCAGTTCACAAAACTGTTCTGGATCCCTTTTTCAAAGGCTGGCTCGGAAAGACCTACGGTGAAAATTATTTCCAATCCATTCGTACCGACAGTGAAAGAACTCGGCTGGTGAGAAAAGTTTTAGGTGATTACAAAAAATTTGATTCCTGGAGACAAGATTTAGTACTCAAAAATGTCATTCAGGCTAAAACTCAGTTTTTTAAAGACAACGAGGCAGCCCTTTTGGATCAGCAGAGAACGGGAAACGTGAATCAAAGGGAACAGTTGGTGGGCAACTACTTTCGGTCTCTTTCAGAGAACCCAAAAAGTTCTGAAGGTACATTTTTGCAGGAAGATCCCTACCAAAAGTGGATTGAAGAAACCCAGTGGAATCGATCAAGTCCATCCGCACCTGCAGCTCAAAGCTGTAAAGTGGCGCTGGCCGGGTAAAGCGGATAGGGACTTAACGGCTACAATCAGCTGTGAAAACGAGAAGTCTTTCAATGAAATTTCAGAACCAGACAGCTTTGATTACAAAAATATTAGCAGATATTTTCAATTAAAAAACTGCGTGTCAAAAAGTTATTCGATCGGTCACGGCACTTGTATAGTTACGATACACCTGTTTTGTCGTTTAAAACGAATAAAGCTAATAAAGACCCCTGGCACAACTATCGCACTATTTAAATATCGAAAGATTGTTCTGGTTGATAACTGGGAAATTCATCCCACAACATTTGGAACGGTATCATCTAAAGGGTCGTATATGAAAAAAATACTAGCAATCATTGTTCTACTGTCTATTGCGTCGTCAGTTTTTGCACAGGGTTCAAACCCAAAGACCTGCACGGAATACATCTACTTGGTTATAGGTCTCTCCTCTGAATGGGGTTCTATTGGAACAAACGCCGAATACTGGCTTGCGGAAGCTAATAACAAATCTCTAACCTCACAGAGGCAGCTCTTTGCAAAAAACGTCGGGGAATCTTTGGCGAGAGAAGCAAAGGAAAAAGAAGAAGCATTAAATGAGATAAGAAATCAGGCAATTGCAGTCTGTAACCCCAAAGATAGTAAATAGCAGACCGTTAATGAAAAATCCTGATACCCACGACTGGTTACGCGCAATAACCTCTACTAAACAAGTTGCTATTTGCAACCACAAGCCTGTTACAAAATAACAGGCTTTGTTTTAGTTCCCGTCATTTCCCCGTGATCGCAGCGAACCGAAAAATAATTTCTAAAAATGTTCCACGGGGACGTCGAAAATAATTTGGACTCAAAAGGGCTATGTTTTAGTCAGCGCTCGGCTTTAGACGCGGATCTTGAGTCCACAGGTACATCGTCGGTGGTTTTTGACTCTTTGCTCATAGCCAACAGCCATTTGTGTAAGCCAGATCTTCTTGCAGACTGGGAAATCAGTTTGAGCGTAAGCCGCATTTTAACCAGGTTCTATAATTTCAAGAATTAATTTGATACCAGAGCTTCTTTGAGAAAGTTTGAGGTGATCAAGTATGAATCAAAATGAAAAGTTAACTGAACTAGGTGAAAAAATCTGGGCCTACAGAAAAGCGCACGGTTTTTCAAAAAAAGTATCTTCTGAGATTCAAATTGAAGCCGCAAAGTTATGCGATGAAGGACCCACAGCCTATGTAATTGGAAAAGTTCTAGGACCTCCCAGAAACATGCCTTGAAGAAATTCTTAGTTTCTATGCTCGTATTAGGAGTTCTTATTATTTCCAATGTCATTTACGGACAAACATTTTGGGGCGGCGAAACGATGTCCTCTCAAAAAGTTAAACAAAAATGGGGCTCTGAAAAATACAACGCCGAAGTGTTTAAAGCGGGAACATATCTAGATAAATCAAAAATGGCATACTCGATCATGACAGACAAAACATTGCTGGAACAACCCTATGAAAAGATTCGAGAGTTGTTTGGTGAATTCGCCATCACATTCCATTTTTGCCCCACTGAGCTAGTATTTTTACTAGACATTCCTAGTAAAAATACTAGACATGTCTAGTAAAAACGGACTAAACTCACATGTATGCCTCGATTGTCAAAAGTAACGATTCAGCTTGAAACAGACCTTCTTAGGCGCTTCAAAGACGGTTTTTCTCTTATCCAAGTGATCTTGGGCCCTCGCCAAGTGGGTAAGACTACAACTATCTTGAAAATTCTAAAAGAATACTCAGGAGCTTTTCATTATGTATCGGCAGAAAGTAATCTCAATTTTTCATCGGATTGGTTAAGTCAAGTTTGGCAAGAAGCCATGGAAAAAGATAACGAATGTCTTTTAGTAATCGATGAAATTCAAAAAGTGCAAAATTGGAGCGAGCAAATTAAGACTCTTTGGGATCGACAGAAAGTGAAGAAATCGTCTGCACTAAAGGTTATTCTCTTGGGTTCAAGTTCACTTCATATCCAAGCCGGCTTGGCTGAAAGCTTAACCGGTCGTTTCGAATTGATCAGGGCTTATCATTGGTCTTTCCACGAAACAGAGAATTTAAAAAAAATGTCGCTGTCTGAGTATTTGAAATTTGGTGGCTATCCGGGTTCATACGAATACTTGAAAAGCTCCCAACGATTTCAAGATTATATTAGAAATTCCATCGTTAGCACTGTCATTGAAAAAGACCTTTTGATTCAAGGTCGCGTCCGTAACCCTGGTTTGTTTAAACAAACCTTCCAAGTGCTGCAAAGACTGCCAGCTGTCGAAATGAGCTACACAAAACTTCTAGGTCAGCTGCAAGACAAAGGAAATACCGACCTGATAAAAAACTATTTAGACCTTTACGAAGGTGCTTATCTTTTTAAGCAAGTTCATAAATATAATCCTAAATCTTTTCGCACTCGACTTTCGTCGCCTAAAATTATTTGCATGGCCCCGGCTTTGTTAGATTTCGAATCAAAGGAAGCCCCGGACTTTCTGGGATTGTGTTTTGAATCTTTAGTAGGCGCTGACTTGATTCGATCTGGCCTTGAAGTCTACTACTGGCGCCAGGGTGATTTTGAGATCGACTTTCTAGTTAAAGTAAAGTCGAAAATTATCGGTATAGAAGTTAAATCACAAAAGCGAAAATCATCAAATAGCGTTTCTGCCTTTAAAAAGGCTCACTCAAAGTCACAAGTTATTTATATCAATTTTGATAACTACCAACAATTCGCACGGGATCCCGTCAAGTATATCGGTCGAATGGGTGAATTGTAAAAAGGCTTGAGGCTCGATTTGCCTACACCACGGGCTCCGAACAAGAAAAAAATGTTAGATTTCGATAATTTAGGAATTCTATGGATCATACTCCATAAGTGTATTTTCATTCAAGGTTGAGGTTAATAGAAGTGAGCCTCACTCAATTTGCGGTCAACAAACCAACCTCCCATGACTGTGATCTGCTTCAATGCCCCTCGCATTTTGTAGTCCCTCCCCACCTAAATTTTCAATCCCAGACATTCCCCTTGCACTTCATAGGCGAAAGTGGTTCAACTGCCAAATTCCTATGTCATTTCAAAGAGTTCACCCCCTCGAGGCCCTAAAAAAAAATCCCTTTGTTCTAGCTCCAATGGCTGGCATCACTGATCATGCCTTTCGTTCATTTATGAAGGCACTTGATGCGGGGGTTGTGGTCACCGAGTTGGTCAGTTCTCACGGCATTCAATACAAATCAGAACGGACCATGAGCCTGATGAGTTACGATGAAACCCAAAGGCCACTGGGGATTCAACTTTTCGGAGAAGAACCAGAAATTGTGGCTCACGCAGCTCAAGTGGCTGAAGCTCACGGTGCTGATTTTATTGATCTCAATTTTGGTTGCCCGGTTCCCAAGGTTGTCAAAAAAGGTGCGGGCTCAGCGATGCTCAAAGATTTGCCTGCCATGCGAAGAATGCTTTCAGCCACCGTTAAAGCAGTTCAGATTCCTGTCACAATCAAAATTCGCACGGGATGGGATGCCTCTTTAAGAAATGCGATCGATGTTTGCAAATTAGCAGGTGATGAGGGCATCACTTGGGTCGCCATTCACGGAAGAACTCGTGCCCAGGGTTATTCCGGTCTTGCTGACTGGGATTATATCACTGAAGTAAAAGTTCAGTCCCCAATTCCAGTCCTGGGAAACGGTGATATCCACACCGCTCAGCAGGCTGTTGATAGATTAAAAAGCTCTGGCTGCGACGGTGTTCTCATTGGCCGAGGTTGTTTGAAAAACCCCTTCCTCTTTTTTGATGCTTACAGGATTTGGTCAGGACAAAGCTTAAGTCGTAAGCAGAATCGGCAGTTCTCAGAGGTCTTCCGCAGGCTTTACGATTATTTACAGCTGCACTGTCAGCCGCATCTTGTCGGGATTCAGCTGAAGAAGTTTGCAGCTTGGTATTCGACAGGGTATCCTGGCGCCTCGCAATTTAGGAAAGAGATTTTTCAAACTCAAGATGTCCACCAAACTCTTGAAAAAACCTTGTCATTCTTTGATTCGATTTCGGTTTATGATCAGGATGATACAAGCCAAGAAAACTTTTTAATGGGTGGACACGGCTAGTTTTTTAATTTTTAAAGTAAATAGTGTTTAGGTAACAACAGAGGAAAAGATATGACAGTAGATCCAAAAATGATTCGAAACATCGCCATTATTGCCCACGTCGATCACGGAAAAACGACGTTAGTTGATCACTTGATCAAACAAGCAGGAACATTTCGTGATAACCAGCAGGTCGAAGAGCGGCTGATGGATTCCATGGATCTTGAAAAAGAGCGCGGGATTACAATCGCTGCAAAAAATGCGTCTTTTAATTACAAAGGCCACAAAATCAATATCGTTGACACTCCGGGACACTCGGACTTCGGTGGTGAAGTTGAGCGAATTTTAAACATGGTGGATGGTGCAATCATTCTTTGTGATGCTTCCGAAGGCCCTTTGCCTCAGACTCGTTTCGTCTTGAAAAAAGCACTCGAGCAAAACTTGAAAGTCATAGTTTGTATCAATAAAATTGATCGCTCTGATGCCCGAATTCAAGAAGTTCATAATGAACTCTTTGATTTGTTTATCGATCTTGATGCCAATGAAGAACAATGTGACTTCCACACAGTTTATGCCATTGCACGTGAAGGAATGGCCACACTGGATCCCAATGTTAAGACAGATAATCTGACCGTTCTTTACGATGCAATTGTGAACTTAGTCCCTCCACCTAAAATTGTTGAAGACAGTCCTTTGCAGATGATGGTGTCAAACATCAGCTACAATGATTACGTGGGACGTCTTGCAATTGGTCGAGTGCGTGCCGGCAAAATTAAAGTTGGCGACGAGGTTCTTTGTGTTCAAGAGCACGCACAAAAGAAAGTGAAAGTTTCAGCTTTATTTCAATACCATGTGAATTCTCAGATCCCAGTTCAAGAAGTGGGCGCCGGAGACATTGCGATTGTGGCAGGTCTTGAGGACTTCACAATTGGTGACACTGTTACATCCGCTCTTGATCCTAAACCTTTGCCTCGAATCCGAGTCGAAGAACCAACAGTGGGAATGATTTTCTCTGTGAATAATGGTTTGTTCGCTGGTCAAGACGGCAAAAATGTAACATCTCGAAAAATTATTGAACGTTTAGAAAAAGAACTTCTTCACAACGTGGCCATCCGAGTAGAAAAAACAAGCAGCACTGATGCTTTCAAGGTGATCGGTCGAGGCGAGCTCCAACTAGGAGTTTTGATAGAACAAATGCGCCGCGAAGGATTCGAACTTCTTGTTTCTAAGCCCCAGGTTATTTTCAAACAGGAAGGTAGCAAACGTCTCGAGCCTATGGAAATTGCAGTGATCGATATCGAAGATCCATACGTAGGCGCAGTCACCGAGAAAATTGGATTAAGAAAAGGAATCATGACAAACATGGTTCAAAAGGGAACGGGTCGAACTCGTTTGGAATTCAGAATCCCTTCTCGAGGTTTGATTGGTTACCGATCTGAGTTTTTGACAGATACTCGTGGAACGGGTCTTTTAAACACTCAGTTTGATGGCTGGGATGATTACCGCGGTGAGATCTCGAGTCGGATGAATGGCTCTATGATTTCTGACCGTAAAGGGATGGCAACAGCCTATGCAATTTGGAATCTTCAAGAGCGTGGCGTGATGTTTGTTACCCATGGCCAGGATGTTTACGAAGGTATGATCGTAGGCGAGCATGCAAAAGAAAATAACTTAGAAGTGAATATCACTCGTGAAAAGAAATTAACGAACGTGCGAGCCTCAGGAAGTGACGAAGCCATTCGTGTTATTCCTGTGAAGCCTATGACTTTGGAAAAAGCCATGGAGTGGATCAAGGACGACGAGTTAGTGGAAGTCACTCCAAAGCATATCAGACTTCGCTGTCGCGAACTTGATCCACACAAGCGTGGAAGAGTTCAAAGAGACAGCGAGTAATAAATATGGCAGCTGTTGTTCAGATTAAAAATCTGATTAAGAAGTATGACGACTTCACGGCTGTGAATATCGCAAGTTTAGAGATCAATGAAAACGAATGCTTTGGTCTTTTAGGGCCTAAAGGTTCAGGTAAATCCAGTTTAGCACAAATTCTCTACGGCTCCTCTTCCTTGACTGAAGGGGACGCCTTTGTACTAGGACTCAATGTTCAAGATCACATCGCAGAAATCAAAGCCCGAATCGGAGTCATTCCTCAGGAAATGATTGTTGACGATGAACTTTCAGTGACTGAAAATCTAAAAATCTACGCCCAGTTTTATGAACTCTCTGTTGAAAGCGTAACAGATAAAATTTCATCTCTTTTGCGCTCACTTAAAATTGAAGATAAAGCCGAGCATTCAATTCGTAGTTTAAGTTTGTTATCAAAGAAGAAGCTCTCAATTGCCTTGGGATTGATCAATTCGCCAGATTTGTTGTTTATTGATGAACCCACGCTGGATCTGGATCCAACCTCTAAAAAATGGATCCTCAATTTTCTTAAAGATCTCAAACAACAAAAGCTGACTTTTATTTTAACGACTGAAAATGAAACAGAGGCTGAATTACTTTGTGATAAAGTTGCACTGGTCGATCAAGGAAAAATTTTGGTAGTAGGAGAGCCAGCGGCATTAATACAAGAACTTGTGGGTAAAGAAGTTGTCGAGTTTGACTGTGAGCCTCAAGACATTAACTACTACGTTCAAAAATTAAAAGAGCAAAAGTTTGAATATCAAGTTTTTCAATCCACGGTGATGGTTTTTATCGGCAGTGGTAAACTTGCTAAAGAAGTCCTTTCACTGGTGACGAGCTCTCGTATCATGCTTCGAAAGCCAAGCTTGAATGATGTCTTCCTCCGTTTATCGGGTTCGAAATTGGGGAACTCATGACCAGTAAAAAAGGTTACCTCAAAGTTTTAGCTCGCAATTATTTCTTATTCAAAAAATCGAGTTTTTCTGCCTTTGCATTTTTATTACTTGAGCCTTTATTTTACCTGCTAGCGTTTGGCCTTGGGTTAGGGTCATTTATTACCAATGTTGAAGGTGTAAGCTATATTGATTATTTTTTTCCAGGATTGCTGTGCGCGACTGCTGTTCTGATTCCTTTTTTCGAGACCGCACTTCTTCAGTTTTCTAAGCCCAGTCGAAAAAAACTCTACTCTTTGTGGTTGATGACTCCGATTTCTAGAAAAGATATCATTATTGGTGAAATATTGTGGGCCACTACGAAGGGATCTATAGCAACCCTCGCGGTGATTCTTGTGGCAACACCTTTCGGATTGGTTCAAAGCTGGCTGATTATTCCGTGCTTTTTGATTCTGATAATTATTTCATTTTTGTTCGCAAGCCTGGGTGCTGTCATCGTTTCATTTGCAGAATCTGAATTTTCAATATTTTGCTCGCCATCAACACTTATTTTACCTCTGATTTTAATTTCGGGTGTTCTGTACTCGATTGATACTTTAGCACTGCCACTGAAAGTGATGACTTACCTACTTCCACTCTCGCACGGAACGGAAGCTGTTCGTGGACTTCTTCGCGGAACAGTATCGATGATGTTTTTGTTTCACCTGGTTTATCTTTTGGTGGCCGCATCAGTTTTATTCCGAATGGCAATTCAAAGATTAGAAAAAAATTTAACAGTTTGAAGGTTAAAAACGATCTTCTTGCTCTGACTCGAGCTCAAGCTTTTCTAAAGTCAGTTGATTCAAATCTTCGGCTTCGTCGGTATTAACAATAGTTTCATTTTGAGGATTAAAGAATGATTCCAGTTCGATTAAGGATTGGCCGTATTCAATTTCAGATATTCGATTGAACTGATACATTTGATTAATAATTTGCCTAACACGTTTCGAAGCAAATGGAGTTAGCTCTTTTCTGTAAAAAGAAGCCGAGTATTTTTTAGGATTGGGCAGTAGCATGGCTAAAAAAGCAGACTCAACAATCGAAAGCTGTGAGGGTGATTTGTTAAAGTAGTGCCTGGAAGCTTTTTGAACTCCATAGATTTTGTTTCCAAATTCAATCACATTTAAGTAGCGCTCTAGAATTTCCTTTTTGCTTAATGTTTTCTCGATTTTCATTGTGATCAGAGCTTCAAGACCTTTTCTGATCAGAGTTTTATCAGCAGTTAAAAACATATTTTTTGCTAGTTGTTGCGTGATTGTAGATCCACCTCGTTTGTACCGGCCAGCCTTTTTATTTTCTTCATAGTTTTTCTGAATCGAGTTCCAGTCAAAACCTCGGTGCTCCCAAAATAATGAATCTTCAGTCAAGACGATCGCTTTCTGTAAATAGGGAGAGATCTGACGAAGCTTTGAATAGGTTGGCTTTGTAGGGCACAAATCGACCTGAAACATTTGGGTGGTCAAACATCCCTTGATTTCTTTCTCGCTAGGAATTTGAAACCAAACCCAAATAACAATCAAAAACGGAAATATCGACAGAAGTAAAATCGTAAGTATTATTCTTTTCACTTAATCAGCATTCCTTGCTGTTTAATCCATTCCACACTTGCGTGAATAGCAGCTTCAGCAGTACCCGGCGAAAATCCAAGTTCTTTTTTTGCCTTCGAATTGTCGAACCAATGGAAAAGGGTTGAAGTCCATGCGTTTTCTTTAGAAATTCCACCTTTAAATCCGAGAGCCTGTGCGCAGTCGCCAAGGGAACCTAAAGTATGTAATACAAGATCAGGAAGTTTAATATGAGGAGCTTTGACTTGGGCCTCAAAAGCAATCTGCTGAAACAATTTTTGAATGGTCCAGTTGTCTGCGGATAGGATATATCTTTCAGCAGGTTTTCCTTTTTTGATAGCTAACATAATCCCGTTGATCACATCGTGAACGCTCACGACGTTGACTCCACCACCTGTGTAAAAAGGAAACCGCCCTTGAGCGACTTTCAGTTGAATCGAGCGACTTCCTTTTTTTGCATCTGCAGGCCCATAAATAGTGCTTGGATTTACAATGATGCCTTCAATCTCTGATTTCTTTGTTGCTGTAACAACAGCTTGTTCAGCTTTTCGTTTGGTTTCAAAATATCCAAGGTTGAGGTGTTCTAGATTATATTCTGAGTCTTCATTTAATATTTCTTTTGAGGTAAAGCCCGCACCAACTGCTACAACAGATGATAAATGCAGCAGCTTTTTAATTTTTTTTGCTTTCATGGCTTGAATCACATTCTGCGTGCCTTGGAAATT
>Ga0164293_10000591_pt1 | contig 29146 bp, 25 predicted proteins | sample GEODES118metaG_FD_111487 | JGI IMG/M metagenome (GOLD analysis project Ga0164293, IMG submission 111487) | Eutrophic lake water microbial communities from Lake Mendota, Wisconsin, USA - GEODES118 metaG | ecosystem: Environmental > Aquatic > Freshwater > Lake | place: USA: Lake Mendota...
GCATCTACTTAGGATTGGCTTTTATGCTGTTTTTTGCAGTAAAAGTACAAGCACAGAGTGCAGGAGAGTTTTTCAATCGTGCAGCACGCTCCTATGTCAAAACAGCCAAGGAACAAGCACTCAAGGAGGTGAATGACGGGTTGGCGAAGTATCCCAACGATGTCAAGCTCAAGGCATTGAAAGAAAAATTGAATCAGGAGCAGGAAGAAGAGCAGCAAGAGCAAAACCAAGACCAGCAGCAGCAAAACCAACAAAATCAAGAACAAAAAGACCCTTCACAAAAGGAAGATTCCAAGTCTGACCAAAAAGACGGAGAACAAACGAACGAAGACAAGGCCAAGGAGGGTCAAAAAGGAGAAAATCCTTCCCAGAAGAGCGAGGAAGCAGGCCAAAATGGAAACGACCAGATGGATGCTAACCTAGCCGATCGTCAAAAAAAGATGGAAGCGATGCGTGAAAAGCTGAAAGGGATGAATTTATCCCCGGAACAAGCCGCACAAATATTGGAATCACTCAATGCAGCGGAACTCCGCTATATCCAAGACAATAAAAAGAAAGCGACGCAACGCCCCAAAAAAGGATTGCCTGATTGGTAAATCCATGGGCTGGTTCAGCTTCACCTAAACCCAATTTGAGATGAATAAAGAAGTTTATATCCTTGCCGCAGTACGTACTCCCCTTGGGAGTTTTGGAGGGAAACTAAGTGGCCTTTCTGCAACCGAACTAGGAAGCATTGCCATCAAAGGTGCATTGGCCAAGTCTGGTTTGCCCATTGAAGCCGTGAATGAAGTATTCATGGGCAATGTGCTTTCTGCCAATTTGGGCCAAGCACCCGCTCGGCAGGCCTCCATCGGCGCAGGCATTGGCTACCAAGTACCATGTACCACCATCAACAAAGTATGCGCTTCAGGTATGAAAGCAGTAATGCTTGGAGCACAATCCATCGAATTGGGCATCAACGAAGTGGTGGTTGCTGGTGGAATGGAAAGTATGTCCAATGTCCCCTACTACGTTCCCAAAGCACGATTTGGCTACAAATATGGCAATGCAGAGCTAACCGACGGATTGGTGCGGGATGGACTTTTTGAAGTGTACTACAAGTTTCCCATGGGCAACTGTGCGGAGAACACTGCCAAGGAAATGAATATTAGTAGAGCCGAGCAGGATGCCTATGCCATCCAATCCTACCAGCGCTCGGCAGCCGCTTGGGAAGCAGGCGCATTTGCCGATGAAATCGTACCTGTAGAACTCCAGGGTAGAAAAGGTGAATCGATTTTGATCACTGAGGATGAAGAATACAAGAATGTTGTTTTTGATAAAATCCCTTCACTAAAGCCCGTTTTTGACCCAAATGGAACTGTGACTGCTGCCAATGCGTCGACCATGAACGATGGGGCTTCTGCCTTGGTCTTGGTGAGCAAAGAAGTGGTGGAAAAGTACGGTCTCAAGCCAATTGCCAAAATCAGAGGCTATGCTGATGCAGCTACGGATCCACTTTGGTTTACGACTGCACCTGCCTTGGCGATTCCAAAGGCCTTGGCCCATGCAGGGGTAACTGCTGAAGAAGTTTCGTATTATGAGATCAACGAAGCTTTCGCAGCGGTGGCGCTTGCCAACCAGCGGGAGCTAAACCTTGACAATGACCGCTTGAATGTTTTTGGCGGAGCAGTATCGCTCGGTCATCCCCTGGGTGCCTCAGGAGCACGAATCATCAGCACGCTATGTACAGTACTTCACAAAAAAGAAGGAAGCATCGGTGTGGCAGGTATCTGCAATGGCGGAGGTGGTGCTTCAGCGATAGTGATTGAGAAATTGTAAGGAGTAGATCTTCGCGCAGCTGCACGAAGGGTTTACTTTTTCTCTTGCTCCAGCTCCTTCGGAAAGCCAGAAGTAAATTCCATTCGTAAGCGGTCCTTTTCGGCTAGCACAAACATCGCTTCTACACCGGGGAGGCTTTCTGCAAGCACCATGGCTTTTTCAGGACCCATCGCCATAAATGCAGTAGCCAAGGCATCTGCTTGCGTTGCCGAGGGGGCCAATACGGAAACCGAAACCATTGAATGACTTACAGGGAAACCTGTGGTCGGATCAATGAGGTGAGACCTTCGATTGCCCTGCTCATCGATGTAAAACTTACGGTAATTGCCTGAACTACTCAAGGCCAATTGGTTCAAGGTTACTTTGGTCAGCATGGAATTGGTTACTCCTAACTCTGCTTGCGATGGGTCTTCGATCCCGATGGTCCAATTTTCCCCTCTTGGATTATTCCCCTTTCCCTTCATCTCCCCTCCGATCTCCACCAAATAGTCCGAAACACCCGCTTGGTCTAATACTGCTGCAAGCTTATCAATGGCATAGCCTTCACCTAGGCCTGTTACATCCAATTTAACACCTTCTTGAGCTGCATAATACCCTGAATCAGTCACGAAAAGTTTTGATTCAAAGCCTACCAAACTTTTTAACTCCGCCACCTTTGCGCTATCCATTTGCTCCCGCTGTTCAAAAGAAAAGCCCCAGGCCTTAAGCAAAGGGAATAAAGTGGGTTCAAAATAGCCTTGACTTTGCAAATGAAACTTTCGACTAGAATCAAGCATATCTCGGAAGGTAAAGGAGGGATCTTTTAACATCCCTTTTGAATTAAAATCCGATACTTCGGACTCTTGGACATAGGAATTTGCAGCTGTATTGATTAACGCAAAGACCGAATCAAATTGAGTTTGAAAATCCCGATCCGTCTCCCCTACCTGAATCCGGTAGTAGGTTCCAAAAATCTCTCCTTCGTAATTTTTAAAGGTAATCTCCTTTTTTTGTTGGCAGGCAGGTAGCGCAAAAAGCAAGAGGATAACTACTAGACGAATCGGTGACATAGTGAAGGTGGGTTTAAAGCCTCAAAGTTAGCCCTTCTCAACTAAATACAGTAATGGTTATGGACTTGAATTTGCTTCTTTGTAAATTCAACCACAGAAGCCCATTGCCAGCATTCATGCTTGTTTGTGGATTCAGCCCCAAGTGCATGCTCATGTTCAAACCCGCATTTTTCACCTTTTTCTTTAGTTTAATTTCGATTTTGACCTTTGGTCAAGACACGCTGCGTACCTACCATGCTGAGGATACGTTGAAGGTCAAGGAAGTGGTTTTGCTTGTCAATGGAAAAGCAAATGGTACCGTCAAAAGATATGACTTGGAAGGGAGATTGGTCGTGATCGGCTCCCTTAAAAATGAGCAGCGCCATGGGATTTTCTACGATTTGAATCCAGTAACAGGCGATACCCTTCGTCAAGTAACCTTTCAAAATAACGAACGCGAAGGAGAAGCCTTGAGCTTTTATTCGGATGGCAAGCTACAGCAACGCTCCAACTTTGTGGCCAACAAACTGGAAGGTGAAGTCCTTTCCTATTTTGAAGACGGAACTTTATCCGAAAAGACCCCCTTCAAAGCAAATAAACCCGAAGGCATTTCCCTCCAATACTATCCAAATGGATCCATTCAATCCAAAATCAGCTATTTAGCTGGTCAATTTCACGGTCCAAGAGAAGCGTATAACGAGGCGGGAAACTTAGAATACCAAGGCAATTACGAGCGTGGAGTACTGCACGGCAAGGAAGAAAGCTTCTTTCCAGATGGCAGCTTGCGTTCTCGGCTCTTCTTCAACTATGGGGATCTGGATGGCCCCTACCTACTCCAGCATCCCAATGGAAAGCCTGAACGTATAGGGAACTATAAAAAAGGGGTTCCTCATGGGGAACTGCTCAGCTACTATTCTGGAGGTGCACTCAAGCAAAAAACGACCTTTGACAAAGGAATCCCCATCAGCCCGAGTATAAGTTACTACGAATCAGGTAGCAAGCAAAAGCTGGAATTTTACTCCAAAAAAGGAGCGAAAATCAAAGAAGAAAATTACTATTCTTCCGGTGCGCTGCAATCCAGAATCTTCTTTCAAAATGAATTGAAAGATGGGGATGCCTCATTTTTTTCAGAGAAGGGGGAATTAAAAGAAATCAAAAAGTATAGTAAAGGGAAAGTAGTACAGATTGACATTTACAAATATGAAAAGAAGCCTTGAATAGAATGAACTCTAGAGAATTCGGAAATAAAATCAATAAATAACTTGCGAGTTCGCCGCTAGCCAAATCGATTTTTCTATTTTTGCCCAAACGAATTCTTCATGAGCAAAGCCATCAAAGAAACTCATTTTTCCTTTCCAGGACAGAAAGACTTTTACAAGGGTAAAGTACGCGACGTATACATGTTTGAAAAAGAACTTGTAGTCGTCGCCTCCGACCGAATCTCTGCCTTTGATGTGGTCCTTCCACGGGCCATCCCTTACAAAGGGCAAGTCCTGAATCAAATCGCAGCAGGCTTCCTAAAAGCCACTTCAGATTTGGTTCCCAACTGGGTGACTGCTACTCCAGATCCAAGCGTGACCATTGGCAAGCGCTGTGAGCCCTTCAAGGTAGAAATGGTGATTCGTGGCTACCTAGCTGGACATGCTGCTCGGGAATATGCCTTGGGCAAGCGAATGCTCTGTGGCGTAACCATGCCTGAGGGATTGAAAGAAAACGATGCCTTCCCTACCCCAATCATTACCCCTACCACCAAGGCATCTGAAGGACATGACGAGGATATTTCTCGTGAAGATATTTTAGCTAAAGGGATCGTCTCAGAAGAAGATTACCTAGTACTAGAAAAATACACCCGTGCGCTATTCCAACGCGGTCAAGAGATGGCGAAGGAAAAGGGGTTGATTCTCGTGGATACCAAGTATGAATTCGGTAAAGCTGATGGAAAGATTTACCTAATCGATGAAATCCACACTCCAGATTCTTCCCGCTACTTTTATGCGGAAAGCTACGAAGAGAATCAAAAGCAGGGATTGCCTCAAAAACAATTGTCCAAAGAATTTGTACGTCAGTGGCTGATTGCCAATGGATTCCAAGGAAAAGAGGGCCAAGTGGTACCAGAAATGAGCGATGAACTTGTAGAAAGCATTTCAGATCGCTACATTGAGTTGTTTGAAAAGATTACAGGAACAGCCTTTGTTCGTGCAGAAACTGCCGACATTGCTACACGAATTGAAAAAAGTATTTTAGATTACCTTGCCAACTAAACACACGCACATGAAATATACCATCGATAAAAAAGAGCAGTACGTTGTTTTTTCCCCACTAGAGGAAAAAATTGACTCCCTATTGGCTCCTAAACTAAAGTCTGAACTGTTAACCATCCATGCCGAGGGCTACAGCAACCTTGTGCTCGACATGAGCCAAGTAAATTATGTGGATTCCAGTGGATTGAGTGCCCTACTTGTAGGAGACCGCGAGTTTGGCCGCAATGGAGGGATTTTTGTGATCTCCGGTGTTCGTGACCACGTGATGAAGTTGCTCAAGATATCCATGCTTGACAAGAAGTTGCGTCTTGTAGCCAACTTGGAAGAAGCTGGGGAAATGGTATTTATGCATGAGATTGACGGAGGAGAAGACGAGGAGGGCGTTTGAGTCCAGAGTTTGAGATCACGATCCTAGGAAACACCTCTTCCATCCCCATGCATGGAAGAAATCACACTGCCCAAGTCGTTCGATTTGGGCAGGAGTTTTTATTGATAGATTGTGGAGAGGGTACTCAGATTCAACTTCGAAAGTTCAAGGCAAAGGCCTCTAAAATTTCAACCATCTTCATCTCCCACCTCCATGGCGACCATTACCTAGGTTTGATTGGCCTACTGTCCAGTTACCACCTCTCCAAGCGGAAAGACCCCTTACGGATCTTTGGACCAAGAGGCCTCGATGAGATCATTACCAGCCACTTTAGATGGAGCCAAACCCGCTTGAGTTACCCTTTGGAATTCACTGAAACGACTACTGAAGGAAAAGTAACCCTACTAGATCATCCTCAATTTACAGTTTCTAGTTTCCCCCTACAGCACCGCATCCCTACCACTGGATTTATCATTCAAGAAAAGGAAGGCCTTCGCTCATTAATCAAATCAAAACTCCAGGAAAGACCCCTACCCTTGGAGGCAATCCAACAGCTACGACTGGGTCAAGATTACCAAAATGCGAATGGTGCTAGTTACAGTGTTAAGGACTATTGCCATCCTTTGGCTTCGTTAAGAAGTTATGCCTTCTGCTCCGATACCGCATTCAATCCTTCGTTGACAGCCTATTTTGAAGGAGTGGATGTGCTTTACCATGAATCCACGTTTATGGAGGCAGACAGTCTTCGTGCCACCGAAACCTTCCATTGCACTGCCAAACAAGCTGCCCAAGTAGCGAAACTTGCAGGTGCAAAAAAACTGCTACTTGGCCATTTTTCCTCCCGTTACCCTGACTTAGATGAATTGCTGGCTGAAGCGCAAACCATTTTCCCAAATACTAGCTTAAGTGAAGAAGGCATCACCTACCCCATACCTACGTCATGAATGAATCGCCACAAAGTCGAAAGACCAATTTGTTTGTCATCCTAGGAGCGATATTCCTAACCAATGCCATCCTTGCAGAGATTATTGGAGTGAAAATCTTTTCTGGTGAAAAAACTCTGGGACTGGAACCCGTTCAATGGACTTTTTTCGGGGAGTTTGTTTTGGACTTTAACCTCACCGCTGGTGCAGTGATTTGGCCTGTGGTCTTTATTACTACCGATCTGATCAACGAATACTTTGGTAAAAAAGGAGTGCAGAAAATTAGCTTTTTGACGGCAGGATTAATCACCTATGTTTTTGTAGTCATCAGTCTCGTAACTGCCTTGGCACCTGCAGATTTCTGGTTGGAGGTAAATGCCAGCATGCCTAACGGAACTACCTTTGATATCAACTATGCCTTCAATACCATCTTTAGACAAGGCTTGGGCATTATTGTGGGTTCCCTAACCGCTTTTTTACTTGGGCAGCTGATTGATGTGTATGTTTTTCAAAAACTTCGCGCAGTAACAGGACCAAAAATGATCTGGTTACGCGCCACTGGATCTACGCTCGTATCACAGTTCATCGATTCTTTTGTGGTGCTTGGGATCGCCTTTTATGTTTTTGGAAACTGGAGCCTCCCCCAGATCGCCGCCGTAGGTCTGATCAACTATGTGTATAAGTTTACAGTTGCAATGGCACTTACGCCAGTGCTCTATCTTGCGCATGGATTGATTGACCGTTACTTGGGCAAGGATCTCGCAGAAAAAATGACTGAAGAAGCGACGGGAGATCGGTCGTTTTTATAGCACAAAATACATTGTACCAAGTACCAAGTACAATGTACGAAGATTTTTAAGGAATAGAATTCGAATCCCAATGCGAATCCCTACTTGGTACTTGGTATTTTTTCGACATTCTGCATTCAGCGTTCCACATTCGACATTATTTTGGTTCCGTATTTCGTACCTCGTACTTCGTACATGGTACTTTGTACTTTGTACCATTTTAAACCAAATAAATTTCGTTTAAATCCCCTCAATTCTATAGAATATTCTAAAAACTTCAGTCCCACCCTTGGTTTACAAAATATTTATACTTACTTTTGCAGCGTCAATTTTGACATAGCTATTTTTCGTGCCGTGAGTCCTTGCTGTTGCTTGTCTGGGATTTAGGATACCATGGCAAGAAAAACAAAGGACAACATCATGGATAACACAATCAAATTCTCAGACCTGGGGATTTCGGAAGAAATCTTACGGGCCGTGGAAGAGATGGGCTACACCCAACCTTCCCCCATTCAACAACAAGCCATTCCTTTTGTATTGCAAGGACGCGATCTAATCGGTCAAGCTCAAACTGGTACTGGTAAAACTGCAGCATTCGCAATCCCAATCATCGATTTGGTGGATGCCGACTTCAACAAGCCACAAGCGATTATCCTATGCCCTACCCGTGAACTAGCGGTTCAGGTAGAAGGGGAAATCCAAAAATTGGCTAAATACCACAAGAAAATTAATTCTGTAGCCATTTACGGAGGCGAATCCATTGACAAGCAGATTCGTGTGCTAAAGAAAGGCGTACAGATTGTCGTAGGAACACCTGGCCGTGTTCAAGACCACATCAACAGAGGAACACTACGTTTGGAAGATGCGGGCATAATCGTCTTGGATGAGGCAGATGAAATGCTAGACATGGGCTTCAGAGACGATATCGAAGCAATTTTGCAAGAGATGCCAGAGGAGAGACAAACTGTTTTTTTCTCGGCTACCATGGCCAAGCCTATCCTAGACTTGACTCGCAAGTACCAAACTGATCCAGAAATCATCAAAGTCGCTAAAAACGAGTTGACGGTTTCCAAGATCGATCAAGTATTCTATGAAGTAAAGTCTTCCTTGAAGATGGAACTGATGGCTCGCTTGATGAACATTCACAATTATGGATTGAGTGTGGTGTTTTGCAATACCAAGCGCATGACAGATGAGGTAACCGAATCGCTAGGTGCTCGAGGCATTCTTGCAGAAGCACTTCACGGTGACCTTTCTCAGGCACAGCGTGACAAGGTAATGGGCAAGTTCAGAAAAGGACTTTGCACCGTATTGGTAGCTACAGACGTGGCTGCTCGAGGCATCGACGTAGACAACGTGGAAGCGGTGTTCAACTTTGACATCCCATTGGATGAGGAGTATTACGTACACCGTATCGGAAGAACGGGCCGTGCCGGCAAATCCGGAACCGCTATTACGTTCATCACTGGACGCAGAGAGATGATGAAGCTCAGAGACTTGGAGCGATACACCAAGGCAAACATCAACAAAATGACTCCTCCATCGGTAGCGGAGTTGGTTGAATTGAAGAAAACTCAGTTTATCAAAGACGTGCACCGCGCATTGAGCAAAGAGGAGGATAACCAATTGTTTGAAGCTACCATCGGACAGATGCTTTCCGAAGGGTTGACTCAGGAACAAATCTCCCTTGGCCTAATTAAATTGGTGATGGGCGATACCGTCAAAGAGATGAAAGAGCAAGACTTCGGTATCGAGGCTCCTGCTTACGGAGACCGCAGAAGAGAAGGTGGTCGTGAAGGTGGACGCGAGTCTAGATTTGGAGACAGAAGAGAAGGTGGACGTGTCGGTGAGCGATTTGGCGACCGTAGAGAAGCTGGAAGATCTGGTGAGCGATTTGATCGTGGCAGCAGATTTGGTGATCGAAAAGAAGGCGGAAGCCGTTTCGGAGATAGTGGAAGCCGCTTTGGCGACCGAAAAGAAAGCGGCAGCAGATTTGGTGACCGCAAAGAAGGACCAAGAGATTTTGCTCCCCGTGCAGAGCGTACGCGCGATGAGAACATGACTCGTTTGTTTTTGAACCTAGGTAAAAAAGACTTCATCCGTCCCGCCGACATCGTAGGGGCCATTGCAGGTGAGTCTGGCCTAACAGGCAAAAGCATCGGAGGCATTGATATCTTTGACAACTTCTCCTTTGTAGATGTCCCTCACAAGGATGCAGAACATGTAGTTCGCGTGATGAAAAACAACACCATCAAAGGCAAAACCGTTAACATGGAAATTTCAAAAGGCTAAACCCTTTATCTTTAAAAATCAATTAAAGCACATTTCTTCCTGAAATGTGCTTTTTTTGTGTTCTAGAACTGTTCACATCGCATGCAGCTTTTCTTCCAAGAATCAATCACCTCTCCCACCACCTACCTCACTGAGGAAGAATCCAAGCATCTTGTGCGTGTACTTCGTAAAAAAAAGGGAGACCAAATCCTACTTACGGATGGAAAAGGGATGCTCTATACCTGTGTACTAGACCAAGCAGATTCTAAAAAGGCGAGTTTGACGGTCCTGTCATCCAAAGAAGCAGACCTAGACCCCTTTTACATCCACCTGGCTATTGCCCCCACCAAAAGTCCCGACCGCATGGAGTGGATGGTGGAGAAAATCACAGAGATCGGATTTCATGAGCTAACCTTGCTGGATACGATGCATGGGGAACGAAGTTTCTTGAAAATTGATCGACTCCAGAAGAAAATCATTTCCGCCTGCAAGCAAAGTATCAAATGGAGAACCCCAGTCGTGAATGGTACGACCAAACTACCTGAACTCCTGAAGTCTGCAGACTTTGCTGATTTCCAGAAATTCATCGCCTACGTGGATGAAAATCATAGCCACCACCTCTTGGACCTAGCCAAAGCAGGCGGTAAGTACCTCATCCTGATTGGACCCGAAGGAGACTTTGATCCCAAAGAGATTCAACTGGCTTTCGCAAATGGATTTCAAGCTGTTTCTTTAGGGAAAAGCCGTTTACGAACTGAAACAGCGGGTTTAGCAGCTATTCAAATGCTGCAAGTAATAAACCGATAAGGGAATAGTCCTTCCGAAGGCATCCCATTTAAATTAGAGGATACCACTAAAAATTTTTCGAATGCATGCACCCTCCCATTTTTTCAAAAAAATTGCAGGGAGAACTACCAAAATTCCTTAACAATTTTCTTAGTTTAGGGTATCTTTTTTCATCCTCCTTTACTGGAGCCTTGTCTGAAGACTGAACTACTTAAATTATCCCCTAGTGCCTTACAAAGAGCGAGAAATAGAGAAAAAATACTTTTCCATCGGAGAAGTGGCCGAAATGTTTAAAGTCGCGGCTTCCCTCATTCGCTATTGGGAAGGTGAATTTGACATCATCCGCCCTAAAAAGGATAAGAAAGGCAACCGACGATACACCCAAGACGACATCCAAAAGATTCGCTATGTGTACCACCTGGTCAAAGAAAAGGGATACACGCTTCAAGGCGCCCAAGAAGTGATCGCCTCAGGGAAGAAACAGGGATTTGATAAAGTAGCAGCAGTTCAAAAACTTCAGGAACTCAAGGATTTTTTAATCAACCTGAAGCATGAACTCCATACCCGTTCCAACACCGGAGGATAAACATTTTTTTATTGCCCTCGCCTTAGCTCCAAAAGTTGGACCTATCCTATTCAAAGCAATCGTAGCCTACGCAGGCTCTGCCTTAGCTTTCTTTTCGTTGCCACAATCAAAAGTGGTCAAAATCCCTAGAATAGGACGGAAATTGCTAGAAATTCAACAGCAACAGTCCTCCTTGCTATCCAAAACAGCCACACTCCTTACCAATCAAGAGCAAGAGGGTTACCGCTTACTGACTTCCTTGGATGAAGAGTTTCCCAAACGCCTAAAAGCTATCGCAGATGCTCCCGTACTCCTATTTACGAAGGGCAAGGCTAACTTTAACACAGCTCGAACGGTAGGAATAGTAGGGACACGAAGTGCAACCCCCTACGGCAGAACTAGTACCAAAAAAATCATTGAGGACTTGCTTCCTTACCAACCTAGCATCGTCTCCGGTTTGGCTTATGGCATTGACATCGAAGCGCACCGAACTGCCTTGCACTTGGGATTGCCTACGCTGGCAGTGATGGGATCACCTATCCACTTGATCTATCCATCCGCACATAAAGCAACTGCTGAGCAAATGGTCCTTGAAAATGGAGCCCTAATCAGTGAATACGCTCCCAGATCGATCTTGATGCCCGGAAATTTTCCTGCAAGGAACCGAATCATTGCAGCTTTGTCTGACGCAGTGTTGGTTGTGGAAGCTGCAGAAAAAGGTGGGGCATTGATTACAGCTGAACTAGCTTTCGGTTACCACAAGGAAGTATTTGCTGTTCCTGGCAATCTTCAAGCCCCCTTTTCGGAAGGATGCAATCAGCTCATCAAAAGAATGAAAGCTTCCATCTACACAGGACCAAATGATCTCGCTGAGGCCTTACACTGGTCCAAACCTGGGGAAGCACGCACACCGAAAGTAGTCCAAGATTTTTCAACTAGAGCAGATTTGGAAGTTAAAATACTCACCTATCTCCAAAGTCATGGCGATTCGGAATTGGATCAATTGGCTTTTGCCAACCAAATTCCATTGGGAATCCTTTCGGCAACGCTACTTTCACTTGAGTTTGAAGGAATCATCAAATCCCTTCCTGGAAAAAAATACAAGCTCCTCTGTTAGGAAAAAATAAATGTAATCGGCTCGAAAAGAAGTTGCTAGACTTCCCTATTCCTTCATTTTCCGAATTAGCTTCGGGTAATACCATAAATAAAACCCACTTAGCGCAAGGAAAATCAATCCAAGGGAGACCAAAGTGGAGTAGGTAAGTTTGGCTCCCTCCTCTCCTGTCGTGTAATAATCTACAATACTTCCATCGTGAACCTTTTCAATCCAATCGGAATGCCGCGTCCCAATAGATAGCACCTCACCTGAATATCCATCTACCTGAACTTCCGTAAAATGGGTTTTGAAGGTAATCTTGGCCGTACCTTTATCAGGGCGAATGTCGATTCGATCTACTTCAGAATCCCTCCCCATTTTTTTCATTTCCTCCTCACCAATGCGTACCATCTCAGAAGGCAAAATCCAGGTGCCTTGCTCCACTTTACTCGCTAAGGTCGGAGGCAATAGTTCCGCTTTCTTTTTCCAAGCCAATAGAATGGAGGTAATGCCAATTACTAGAAAAAATAAGAGCAACGGAATCCCTAAAAATCTGTGGGTTTTTCGTAGAATTCGAAGTCGCTTAACTTTAGAGTTGGTGGATGATTCGAGCATGATTGCAACTAGTTCAATAGGTAAAACCTATTCTACTTGGAAAGATGGGCAAGATACTGAAAAATCAAAAGGAATCCCTGCCCTTTTCCTTTATTGAGAGATTCTAGAGAAGTGCAATACATTCCTTATCCAATAAAAAAGGGGCAAAAGCCCCTTTTTAAATCTAGTCAAGTATCCTTAGAAGAGTTCCTTGGCGACTTTATAGGTCGTTTCGGCCTTGCTCATCGTATAAAAATGCAAACTTGGAACTTGAGCATCCATCAATTCCTTGCACTGCTTAATCGCCCATTCGATCCCCACTTCCTTTACGTGTGCATTGGTCGTGCATTTTAAAAGCGCATCAGTCAACTCGTCTGGAAAATCCAAGAAGAAGGACCGAGGTAAGGCAGTAATCTGACCCAAGGTGGTGATGGGCTTGATTCCTGGGATGATGGGAATGTCTATCCCTGCTTCCCGCACCTTGGCCACGTAGTCAAAGTACTTTTGGTTGTCAAAAAACATCTGCGTAACCACATAGCTTGCCCCCTTGTCTACCTTCTCTTTGAGGTAGTTGAGGTCAAATTTAAGGCTTGGCGCCTCAAAATGCTTTTCTGGATAACCTGCCACACCCACACAAAAATCGGTTTGGAAGCTAGGCTCGGTTTCTTCGTGCAAATACTTTCCCTGATTCATGTGAATGACTTGCTCTACCAGTTGACTAGCAAAAGAATGGCCATTAGGCTCTGCTTCAAATCGTTCTGCCTTGGGAGCGTCTCCACGAAGGGCCAGCACATTTTCTACCCCAATAAAATCAAGATCAATCAGTAAGTTTTCCGTTTCCTCTTTGGTAAAGCCTCCGCAAAGGACATGGGGAACCGCATCCACATCAAATCGATTCATCAAGGCAGCGCAGATCCCAACCGTTCCAGGTCGCTTCTTGGTGCTTACTTTTTCCAATAGGCCATTGGGATGCTTCTTGTAGATGTACTCCTCTCGGTGGTAGGTGACATCCACAAATGGTGGCTTAAACTCCATCAATGGAGAAATTCCTTCCAGAAGCTCCTTCAAACTTTGGCCTTTTAGCGGAGGAAGAATTTCAAAGGAAAAAAGGGTGCTTTTCGCCTTTGCTAAGTGTTCAGTGATTTTCATTGTGCTACAGTCTCAAGAATTTCAGTTGGCGTATAGGCCAAATTTGGTGATAACAAGCGCTCAGCAGCTTGCAAGGTGATGCCTTTGCGGCTGGCATAACTGGCTACCTGGTCGGAACCAATTTTTCCTAATCCAAAGTAGCTACTCTCTGGGTGTGCAAAGAAGAACCCAGAAACGGAACTAGTCGGATACATCGCATAGCTGGAAGTTAGGGTAATGCCAATGGTTTTTTCTAAATCTAAAAGTTCAGAAATAGTCGCCTTCTCCGAATGCTCTGGACAAGCTGGGTAACCAGGTGCAGGACGAATGCCTACGTAATTTTCCTGAATCAAGGATTCATTATCCAACTGCTCTGTTGTGGCATAGCCCCAGTAGGACTTACGAACTTGTTCGTGTAAGTATTCTGTAGCAGCTTCAGCCAATCGGTCGGCCAATGCTTTAAACATGATGTCATTGTAATCGTCTCCTGCTGCCTGAAATTCGGCGAGCTTGGTTTCCATGCCCAATCCAGCAGTAACTGCAAAGCAGCCCATGTAGTCTACCTGATCGGGATGCAGGTAGTCTGCCAACGAACGGTTAGGAACTCCCTTGCCTTTCTTGCCTTGCTGTCTTAGAAAGTGGAAGCTTGCAATTTTGTTTCCAGATGCATCCAATACAGCCGCATCGTCTTCTACCCGCTTTACGGGGAACAATGAAAATACTGCTTTAGCAGAAAGCCACTTTTCTTTGATCAACGTGTCCAACATCGTTTGTGCTTCAGCAAACAGTTTGGTGGCCTCTTCTCCTACCACTTCGTCTTTCAGGATTTTAGGATACTTGCCTGCAAGCATCCAAGTACTGAAGAAAGGCGTCCAGTCAATGTATTCACGAAGAACCGTCAAATCAAGATCCTCAAGGACTGTTTTTCCCAATACCTTTGGAGCAACAGGGCTTGTTCCTTCCCAATTGATGGCTACTGGGTTATTTTTTGCCTCTTCGTAGCTGATTAATTGCTTCACTGTCTGCTTTGCTTCGTGCTCTTCCCGAAGCTGTCGATAGGTTTCCTTCAGTTGAATTCGGAAAGAATCTTTAGTTTCTGGGGAAATAGACTCCCCTGCAATCGGCACTGACTTGCTGGCATCGCTGACATGCACCACTGCGCCCGAATACATTGGATCAATTTTAACTGCGGTATGTATTCTCGAGGTTGTGGCTCCACCGATGAGCAATGGAATGGTAAGGCCTTGGCGCTCCATTTCTGAGGCTACATTGACCATTTCATCTAGGGATGGGGTAATCAATCCACTCAATCCAATGATGTCTACCTTGTTTTTAATCGCCTCATCGATGATTTTCTGCGCATCTACCATCACGCCTAGGTCAATGATTTGGTAGCTATTGCAAGCCAAAACGACTCCTACGATATTTTTCCCGATGTCATGTACGTCACCTTTTACGGTGGCTAATAGAATTTTCTTCAAGGAAGAGGCTTCTTGACCCTCTTCAGGCAGTGGCATGTAGGGCTCCAAATAGGCTACTGCCTTTTTCATGACACGCGCAGATTTGACTACTTGCGGGAGGAACATTTTTCCTTCACCAAACAAGTCGCCTACTACATTCATTCCATCCATCAAAGGTCCTTCGATCACTTTCAGTGGATTGACCAATTCAAGGCGTGCTGCCTCGGTGTCCTCAATGATAAAGTCCAAAATCCCCTTTACCAAGGCATGTTCGATTCGCTTGGCTACGGGAGCAGATCTCCAGGCCTCGTTGACCACTTCTTTTTTATCCGCAGACTTGACCGTTTCAGCAAAGTCAAGCAGTCGCTCAGTTGCATCTTCTCTACGGTCAAACAACACATCTTCTACCCGCTCCAATAATTCTTTATCGATATCGGCATATACCTCGAGCATGGTAGGATTGACAATACCCATATCCATCCCATGTTGTATCGCATGGTACAGGAAAGCGGCATGCATGGCCTCACGTACGGGATCATTTCCTCGGAAGGAAAATGAAACGTTGCTGACCCCACCACTTACCTTGGCTCCAGGTAAATTTTGTTTAATCCAGCGTGTTGCATTAAAAAAGTCAACTGCGTTTTTCCGGTGTTCCTCCATCCCAGTGGCAACCGGGAAAATATTGGGATCAAAAATGATGTCTTGGTGGTTAAATTTCACCTGATCGACAAGAATCCGATAGCTCCGCTCACAGATTTGAATACGACGCTCGTAGGTATCTGCCTGACCATTCTCATCGAAAGCCATGACCACTACTGCGGCACCAAACTTCTTGATGGTCTTCGCCTGCTGAATAAATTCTTCTTCCCCATTTTTAAGGGAAATGGAGTTCACAATTCCTTTGCCTTGTACACATTTTAAGCCGGCAAGGATGATGCTCCACTTGGAACTATCAATCACAATTGGAATACGGCTGATCTCAGGTTCAGAGGCAATCAAGTTGAGAAAGCGGACCATGGCAAATTCGCCATCCAGCATCCCCTCATCCATACACACATCCAATACCTGTGCACCACCACGAACCTGATCCAAGGCGATATCCAAGGCATCGTCGTATTGTCCATTTAGGATGAGGCGGGCAAATTTTTTGGAACCAGTGACATTGGTTCGTTCCCCGATATTTACAAAGTTGATCGTTGGTGAAAACACCAAGGGCTCAAGGCCAGATAGCTTTAAATAGGTAGGCTTAGGCATGTTGCTCCTCCTCTTCCGTTAGTTGATCAATTTGTCTTGGGCTATATTCAGCTGCCAGCTGGGCCAATGCGCGAATGTGATCAGGAGTGGTGCCGCAGCAGCCTCCCAAAATATTCAGCATGCCCTCTTTCAAGAAGGTTCGTACTTGATCTGCCATTTCATTTGCTCCTTGGTCATAGGCACCAAATTCATTTGGTAAACCAGCATTCGGATAGGCAGACACGTAAAAAGGAGCTTCTTGCGCGAGTACTTTAAGGTAAGGGCGCAACTCCTTAGCTCCCAAGGCACAGTTGAGGCCTACAGAAAACAAGGGCACATGGGAAACTGAAATTAAAAATGCCTCGGTAGTCTGTCCCGAGAGGGTTCTTCCAGAAGCATCCGTAATGGTCCCAGAAATCATAATCGGAATCCCTCCTTCTCGTGGATCAAGGGGAATAGCACGCTCCTCGTACACTTCTTGGATGGCATAAAGTGCCGCCTTGGCATTGAGCGTATCAAAAATGGTCTCGACCAAAATAATATCTGATCCACCATCCAATAAGCCTCTCACTTGCTCCGCATAGGCTTCAGCCAATTGATCAAAGGTAATGGCGCGGTATCCGGGATCATTTACATCTGGAGAAATGGATGCGGTACGATTGGTAGGTCCCATGGCACCAGCCACAAATCGAGGTTTGTCTGGGTTCGCTGCCGAAAAGGTATCCGCAACTTCCCGTGCAATCTTCGCAGATTCAAAATTAATGGTATAGGCTAAGTGGGACAATCCATAATCTTCCTGAGCAATGGTTGTTCCTGAAAAAGTATTCGTTTCAATGATGTCCGAACCGGCCTCAAGGTATTCCTTGTGGATGGCACGAATGATGTCCGGTCTGCTTAAAGAAAGTAGGTCGTTGTTGCCTTTTAAGGACTTAGGATGATCTTTTAATGCTGGAGTTCGAAAATCTTCTTCAGTCAGCGTGTAGCGCTGTATCATGGTACCCATAGCACCATCTAAGATTAAGATTCTGTTTTTAACTGCTTGGAGCAGTTGTTCCGTTCTGTTTTGTCTCATTTGTTGGTTACATTCAAAAAACTAATCGAGCAAAACACGGAGAAAAGTAGGTCAATTTACAGTTCTTCTCATCTATTCTTGGCGTATCCAAGAGGGGAGTTAGCACCTTGATTACAGGTTGCTAAGACGTCGTAGGGCCCATCCCTCGGTCTTTCTCGATAAGTAGCTGCAAAAGTACGACTAAAATCCAAACAACCGAAGGATTTATCCAATTTTTACCCATAAAAAATAGTTTTTTTGAAAAAAACAGAATGTTATTAGGGACGAATACCTACCCCAAAAGTTAAAAATGGTCCAGACTGATAGGAATTCATAGACACTCCTCCCAGCTTGAATCCAGGAATTGCCTGTTCATAACCCGCTGAGGTGGAAAATACAACATCAAAAATCTTTCTTTTCGTCATGGGTAAGCCGTACTCGATTAGCACTTCCGGCTTGAGGAATATCCCTGAATTCCGGAGGTATCCATCAAAATTTCGTTGATCAAGTAAAGCTGGAAAATCAGGCTTTACATCCTTAAGGAGTGAATACCTCAGGTTGCCATAACCAAGGCCTCCAAGAGCCCCTACACCCCAATTTTTATATTGAAAAAACTTTTTACCCAAATTGGCATAGATTCGGAGGCTATTCAAACTGTGAGACTGCGTCGTACTTGCCCGACCCTGATGAGCTACATTAAACACATCCATTCCATAAAGTATGCCATCTGTTTCGCCTAAAAGCCGAAGGCCTAGCTGGGATGGTGTACCTTCAAAGGCTTGGTATCCCTCTTCTCGTAGGTAGGTATTGAATTTTTCAGGCTTGGAAAAGTAAAAGCCTCGAAGCATGGAGATGCCAATCGTCGCATCCTTGTAAAAAAAGTTTCGATCTGGAAGACTAATCCCAGTTCCTACCCTGAAAAATGCCCCTGCTTGGGCGTTATCGAAGGGAATTCCATTTAAGTTCCAACTGTCTTCAAAAGGACTAAATGCATATCCCGCTTTGGCAATCACGACGAGTGCTTCCTTTCGATTGGGAATGGGAAAATCATACGAAAGCTGGAATCCAATTTCAGTTAAAAAATTACCATAATAACGCGTCCCTTTTTGGATGTCATTTTCCCTCAAAATAAAGCCTTGGCCTGGTTCTTTGAGGAACGTTGTCAAGTCCTTGGGTTGCTCCTGAGGAAGCATTTGCACATTCATGTAACCTAAGCCGAGGGACAGGTAATGGATCAGTTGGAACTTTCCTTCTTCAGTCAGCGAATAGCCTAGATTCACTAAAGCGCGAGAGGTACGGTATTGAAAACGATGGGCTTCAATTTCTGCTGCCCGACTTTGGTGTTGGGACAACTCAAAACCAAAAATAAAATCATTCATTCTGGCCTGGTAGCCCAAACCAAAGGAGGTGTATTTATTTTGAATTGGAAGGATTCCTCGAGCACCAAGCAAGTCATTGAACTGGCTCAGATTTGCTCCTGAGGTACCTGTAAACGCATAAAAAGAAGATCGATTTGCCAAAAATCCTTGGGCCTGAAGTCCAGCCCCCAAAAGAAGTAGCGCGAATAGAAGAAGGAGTCTTGGGATCATACGAGAAAGCTTCATCCAAAGCTAGCTGACAAAAATAGTGCTAAATACCAATTTAAAAGGTAAACGAGCCAAATCCCTATTTTATTTGAGGAACCAAACCTTGCCCGAAACGGAGATGAAAGCCCGGTAGCTTAAAAACCCTAAATGAATTGTAAAGCGAAATTACAGGCCAGAAAGCCACTGCATCATCAATCCACTCAAGTAAGCTCCATAGGTACCAATGGCATATCCAAGTACGGCCAAAAGTACGCCGACTGGTGCCAATGAAGGATCAAAGGCAGAGGCAACGATTGGGGCAGATGCCGCCCCTCCCACGTTTGCCTGCGAACCCACAGCCACATAGAAGAAGGGCGCTTTGATCAACCAGGCTACAAAGATCATGACTGAGGCATGGAACACTATCCAGATAAAGCCAATTAAAAATAAGATGGGATTATCCAGAATGGCTCCTAAATCCATCTGCATACCGATAGTAGCCACCAAAACATAAAGGAGAACTGATCCCATTCGAGAGGCACCAACCCCCTCCAAATCTCGAGCTTTAGTGAATGACAATACCAATCCAATGGCAGTAGCGATCACCACAATCCAGAAAAATGCAGAATTCAACGAATACTGATTCCATTCGGGATGATTGGTTTCAAACCAAGGCGCCAAGAAATCAGCAAACCAGTGGGATAAGCCTGTTACTCCAAATCCTATACCTAAAATAAGAAGCATATCCTTTATGCTTGGAATCTGAATGGTACTCTCCCGCATCTTTGCAATGCGATCACGAAGGGCATAAATAGCCGTTGTATCTGCCTTGAAAAACTTATCTAACCTTTCAGGTTTTGCAGCCCAAAACAAAAGAATGGCCATCCAGAAATTGGCAATCAAGACGTCTACCGCAATCATCTGCCCAAAAAGCGTGGGACTCGCCCCAAAAACTTCCAACATGGCAGTTTGATTGGCACCTCCCCCAATCCAACTTCCTGCAATCGTAGACAATCCTCTCCAAATCTCATCTGGCCCAGTTCCGGCATACAAATCCGGATAAATCCAGCCTACTAATAGCATGGAAAATGGCCCGCCAAACACAATTCCAACCGTTCCTGCAAGAAACATGGTCAAGGCCTTGGGGCCTAGACGAACGATGCCTTTGAGGTCCACACTTATCGTAAACAAAACCAATGAAGCAGGCAATAAATAGCGTGAGGCCACTTTGTATAGGTTGGAAGACTCTCCAGATATAATTCCTAAAGAATTGAAAACAGCAGGAATAAAATAGCAGAGCAATACCGTGGGCACATAGGTGTAAAACTTAACCCAAAAGGGATGTTTGCTCGCCGATGAGGCAAATACAAAAGCCAAAATGGCCATCAAAAGACCAAAAACTACCGCATCATTGGTTAAAAAGGGACTAGTTTGCTCCTGCATATATGTATAGTTCTTCCTTACAACATTACCAACTATTGACTAAAAAGCCATTCCAAATCTTGACTTTTGATCCAAAACCTGGACAAGTTCACTTAAAATCATCGCAGTAGCCCCCCAAACTACCTCTTCCTCTACTGCGAAATAAGGAGTATCCAAGTACATCCCTCCTCCTACAGCAAGCTGCGTCTGCTTTCTAACCTCGGGATGAAAAAGGGAAATCACTTCTGCAGTAATTATTCGTGCTACCTCCCGCTGCTCGGGAACAAAGCTCGGCTTCTCCTGAATCAAACCAACCACAGGGGTTACCAGGAAATTGCTCGTTGGAATGAAAAGATCCGATAGGCGACCAAGGACTTCTACTTTGCCGGCATCTATCCCAATCTCCTCTTCTGCTTCCCGCAAGGCCGTAAAAAGGATGTCTGGGTCAGAAGGTTCCATTTTACCACCTGGAAAGCCCACCTGCCCGCTGTGCACTCCAGGATACTTAGGTCGTTTGATCAAGGGGAAATACACTGCTCCCTCATCCGGGTAAAACAAAAGTAAAACCCCACTTTTCTTGGGCGGCTCAGCGAAGGTCGTAGTAAACCTACGCAAATCAAGTGGCTGGGGAGCCATTTTAACATGCGCCTCCTTCCCAGGTAATTCCTTGGTAAATGCTTGCTGAAGTAAGGCTTTGAGGTGATCAATAGTCATCATTCGCGATTGAGATTCAATCTAAACTTCAAGTAACTTGAAAATGGGATAAATAAAAAAGGCCGGAATACAATTCCGACCTTTTCCTGCTCTCAAACCTATTAAACCTATTGTAGATATTCAATTCATGAATACACTCGAAAAATAGAAAATGTTTTTTTCTCTTCAAACAATCGATTGCGAAAAATTTTCAAAATATTATTCGGTGTTCATTTTAATCAAAATTGAGGCTGTTTTTTTTATTGAAATAAGTGAATTCCCGCTAGGTCAACTCTCTAGTTGATCTGTAACTATCGCTAAATCGTACACCCCCAGACCCCTTTGGATTAATCCATAGAATACCATACATTTAAGTATTCACTTTTTAATCTTTTTTAATGAAGCCTAGCCTGATTTTTTGCTTCTGGCTGCTGTTTTCAATCGATGCATCAGCTCAAATAGACCTGTCCACCCAAGCTTTTGGAGCCAAAAGCCAAGGATTAGGAACTACCAAATTGTATCATCGTGACGCTTGGAGCCTTGCAAACAATGTGGGGGCCCTCGATAGAATCAGTGATTCTGAGATCGGCATCGCAGTGGATCAACGATTTGGAATCCAAGAACTAAGCACGGTAGCCCTCTCGGGTGTATTTATAAGCCAAAAAGGAAGAAGCATCGGAATTGGAATTGCCCGCTACGGAGGGGAGCTATTCAATCAACACCGACTGGAACTTGGGCTAGGCACCACCCGAGGGATTGTAAGTTTTGGGCTCAAGGCAGGTTGGTTTCAAACCCATATCGAAGGTTTTGGGACTGGTAATGCCTTTCAATTCTCCTTAGGGGGATTGGCAGAATTAGGACCTAAGTTTTTCTTCGGAACACAGCTCTCTAATGTGAACCAAGCCAAAATCAGTAAATACTCCTCTGAACGCCTACCTACCCTACTTCAAATGGGGATTACTTACCTCCCTTCCGAAAACCTGGAAATCCATACCGAACTAGAAAAAGAGTTGGACCAGTCCCCCATTTTTAAGTTTGGCCTTCAATACAGCCTTGAAAAGTGGATTTTCTTTCGAACAGGCATTCACTCCTACCCCACTGCCCTCAACTTTGGGCTTGGGCTACAAAAGAAAAACTACGGCTTAGACTATGCCTATGGACAAAATACTGCCTTAGGTAGCACTCACCATCTCTCGCTATTCTTGAAGCGCTAAGCATGAAGGTGATTTTCTATTTATGCAGCTTTCTGCTACTGGCATTGCCGACATTCGCTCAAGAAAACAGGCCTCCAACCTTGGATATTCTACAGCTTATGGAGCGACTCTTTCCCATCCAAGACGAGAACTTGGACTACGAAGCCCTGTATGAATTGCTTTTAGAACTCTACCAAAACCCCCTCGAAATCAACCGAGTAACGGCAGATGAACTGCAAGCAACCTACCTCCTTTCAACTCCACAAATTCAAGCTTTATTGGAGCACCGAAGGACTTGGGGTGATTTTCTTTCGCTCTATGAGCTGCAAACTCTTCCCAATTGGGATAGTACCACATTGGTCACTATCCTGCCTTTCCTCAGCCTTGAGACCTATGCAACTAGCAGCAAAACCTTTTTTGAGCGTTTGCGGAGCGAGGAAAACAACTATTTAGTGCTTCGTCACCGACGAACCTGGGAATTGCGCAAGGGCTATTCCAAAAATGACAGCACCCTCAATCCCACAAGTCGGTACTTGGGCGATCCAAACGACTTGTTTCTGCGCTATAGAGTCCAGCATGCCAAAGATTTCAGTCTGGGACTTATCTTGGAGAAGGATCCGGGTGAGGTCCTTGCCTGGGACACCAAAACTAGCCGCTATGGGTTCAATTTTGCTTCTTTCCACTTCACTCGCTACGGTATGGGAAAATGGAAAACTATTTCCCTTGGGGATTTCCAAGCCAGCTTTGGACAGGGACTGGTTTTTGGTGCGGGATTTAGTTTGGGCAAAGGCGCTGAAACAGTTCCCACCGTTCGGAGAAGTAGCTTGGGGGTGCTACCCTACACGGCAAGTATCGAAACAGGTTTTTTTAGAGGGATTGGATTGACTAGGCAAATGGGTAGATGGCAAAGTAGTCTTTTGGTCTCTTCGATTGGCAAAGATGGGCGGGTGACAGAGTCGAGTGATTCCCTAGGGCCAGCACCCCAGACGCTTACTAGCCTATCCCAAACGGGGCTACACCGCAGTTTGAGCGAGCTATCCACCAAAAACCAAGTGCAAGAAACCAATCTAGGCAGCAACCTACAGTACAACGCTCAGTCTGGCCGCTGGTCGGCTGGGTTAAACTTCCTGCATACCCAGTTTAGCATTCCCTGGATCCGAAATGCAACGAGCTACAATGCCTTTGATTTTTCGGGCCAAACGAATCAGGTTGGAAGCCTCTACGCCAACCTTAACTGGAAGAACTTTGCTTTCTTCGGTGAGTCTGCTCGATCAAAGAGTCAAGGTCATGGAACGGTTATTGGTTTGGTGAGTAGCTTGAGTAGAACAGTAGATTTTTCGCTATTATGGAGAAGCTATGATCGACACTTCCACAGTTTGTATGCCACTGCATTTGCGGAAAGCACGCGTCCCAGCAACGAACGAGGGGTGTATTTAGGGTTTCAGGTCAAGCCCTCTTCAACCCTCAAATTCAATGCTTATGTAGACTTCTTTACTTTTCCCTGGCTCAAGTACCGGGTATCTACTCCCTCCAAGGGACAGGAATGGCTGGTCCGCTGGAGCTACCAGCCACAAAAAACCAGGCAAGTTACCCTTCAATTTAAGCAGGAACGTAAAATGAGGAATTTCACAGAAGAGATAGAATTTACACCGACTCAACAAGTTGGACCGATCTTAAAAAGACAAGCCCAAGCAAGCTTGGAACTGGACATTTCACCTGAATTGAGCAGTCGATCACGAGTACTTTGGAATCAGGTCATCTTCGATCAGAGAAAAACACAAGGATGGATGCTGATTCAAGAATGCTCCTTTGCCCGAGAGAAGTGGAAGCTTACTGCTCGAATGGCCTTATTTGACACCGACACCTTTGACAACAGGCTCTATGCTTACGAACAAAATGCAGTGGGGACTTTTGCGATACCAGCCTTCTCGGGTAGAGGCAGCAGGCAGTATTTATTGGCCCAATACAAGATTCATTCGCGACTTACGGCCTATTTTCGAATTGCTCAGACGATCTACTCGGACCGAGAAGTAATCAGTTCGGGCATGCAAGCGATTTCAGGGCCCAAACAAACCGACACCGTGCTTCTGCTTCGCTATGCCTTGCATTAATTTTTTTAGGAGTGGTAGGATAGCCACCTAGCTTTTTGATAAATTGACAAAAAAATGCACGCTCATGAAAAAAATTGGTCTTCTACTCCTTCTGGTCCTGTTACAGCAAAGCTGGCTCCTTGCCCAGGATTTTTCAAAAATGACAAAGAAGGAAGGATTTGTCCCCTTCTACCTGGATGAAGAAAAAGGAAAGATTTACTTAGAAATTTCCTCCCTTAACCAAGAACTCCTGTATGTCAATGCCTTGACTGCCGGCATCGGATCCAATGACATTGGATTGGATCGAGGTCAATTGGGAGATACCCGGGTGGTGGAATTTCGTAAGACAGGAACTAAAATCCTGATGGTGCACAAAAATTACGACTACCGAGCCTATACCAAAAACCCATACGAGGCCAAATCCATCCAAGATGCTTTTGCTCAATCCACACTATGGGGATTTGAAGTGGTGAAATCCGAAGGAAATATCCACATCGTAGATGCAACTAACTTTTTCCTACAAGATGTACATGGGGTTAGTGAAACGCTTGCGCGGACAAAGCAAGGCAGTTACAAAGTAGATCCAAGTCGCTCTGTCTTGTATTACCCCACCACCAAAAACTTCCCTAAAAACACAGAAGTAGAAGCTACCATTACCCTTACAGGAACAGGAGCAGGAGCATATTTGAGATCCGTGACTCCAAGTCCTGATGCAGTATCTGTCAGAATGAGGCATTCCTTTATCGAATTGCCGGAGCTATATGCAATGCGAAAATTTGATCCTCGTGCTGGCTATTTCTTCATCAGCTACCAAGATTACACCACTCCCATTGATCAACCTATAGTTAAGCGCTTCATCTCCAGACATCGATTGGAGAAAAAGGACCCCAGTGCGGCAGTTTCTGAGGTGGTAGAACCCATCGTATATTACCTTGATCGCGGTACACCAGAGCCTGTAGCAAGTGCATTGATTGAAGGAGGCAACTGGTGGGCACAAGCCTTTGAAGCTGCTGGGTTTAAAAATGCATTCCGCGTAGAACTTGCCCCAGAGGGCATGGACCTAAGTGATGTACGCTACAATGTCATCCAATGGATCCATCGTTCCACTCGAGGCTGGTCCTATGGATCTAGTATCCAGGACCCACGTACTGGTGAAATCATCAAAGGACAAGTTTCCCTCGGTTCCCTCCGGGTACGTCAAGATTACCTCATCGGACAAGGCCTACTTCAGCCCTTCGAAGATGGAAATACAGCAGATCCCAAATTGATGGAGTTTGCGTTGAACCGCTTGAAGCAACTGTCTGCGCATGAGATCGGGCATACCATCGGATTGGCACACAGCTATGCTACTTCAGCTACAGGGCGCTCTTCTGTCATGGATTATCCGCATCCGGTAATTACAGAAAATGAAAAAGGAGAAATTGATTTTGGCAATGCCTATGACCTAAAAATAGGTGAATGGGACAAGCTAGCCATTACCTATGGCTATGGACAGCCGGCAGCCAACCAAAGTGAGGAAGAGTTTTTAGAAAAAACACTTCAAGCCACCTACGCTGCAGGCTATGAATTTATCACCGATTCAGATTCACGAAATCCAAGTGGAGTACATCCACGCTCACACCTTTGGGACAATGGAGCTTCTGCTTCGGATGAACTCAAGCGATTGTTGGATTTGCGTGAAAAACGCATGAAAACCTTCGGGCTCAATTCCATCAAAACAGGAGAGCCGCAGGCAATCTTGGAAGAGGTATTTGTTCCACTTTACTTGATGCACCGCTACCAGCTGGAGGCAACTAGCAAGTTGGTCGGTGGCCTAGACTACACATACAAAGTCAAAGGTGACAACCAAACTGCGCATGAATGGATCCCTGCTAAGAGCCAAAAAGAGGCCTTAGATGCACTTTTACTTTCCATCAGCACGGAACAATTGGAAATTCCTGCCTCGATTTTGGCCTTAATTCCACCTAGACCTTATGGCTATGGCAAAAACAGAGAAACTTTCCCTTCACGAACAGGACCTGTATTTGATCCCATCGCCCCTGCGGAAAATGTGGTGGATGCCACCTTTACCTTTCTTTTTGAAGCAGGAAGAGTTAATCGGATTTATTTGCAGCAACTTCAAAATAAATCCTTGCCAGGTTTAGAAACAGTGTTGGAGAAGGTGAGCAATCAAGTATTTAGTAATTCCATGCCAAAAGGCCTTGGTGTGGAAGTCAAATTGATGACTGAAGCCAAATTGGTGGATCACTTGATTGCCTTGTCAAAAAATGCAGGTGCATCGCAAACCGTTCGTGCATTGGTTCGAAATCAATTGCGATTACTAAGCACTAACTCGGGTTCATTCTCTATCCTCTTGCAAGCGCATCGAGATTACTTGAAGCAAAAGATTGAGGCTTACCTCAGCCTTCCAGAGGAATTAACTCCTCAGCAAGTGCTCAATATCCCAGATGGAGCTCCTATCGGTATGGAAAGCATGACTTGTGACTTTCACTAAGATCAACCAAGGCCAGGAATTCCTGGCCTTAGTTTTTTTATACTCATTGGACGGGAAAATGCATGTTGAATCAAGTTAAATCCCCTACAAATCGGTAATTTTGGGACTGTATTCCAGGTAAACCCATTTGATTCCCTCCTTCGAGTTCATGAGCAATCCCTTACTTTCTGCATTCCAAACTCCCTTTACTACTGCTCCATTTTCTGAGATTTCACCCAATCATTTTCAACCTGCATTTATTGCGGCTATAGCAGCCGCAAAAAAAGAAATTGAGGCAATCAAAACCCTTCCGCTACCCAGCTTTGAAAACACGGTAGAAGCCTTGGAAAAAAGTGGGAAGCACTTGAGCGTAATATCTTCCATTTTTTTTAACCTGAATTCAGCTGAGACCAACGATGAAATCCAAAAGTTGGCCCGGGAAATTTCCCCACTCCTAACCGACTATGCGAACGATATTTTGTTGGATCAAGAGCTATTCCAACGCATAGCACAAGTTTTTGAACAGCGAGCGCAGCTTTCTCTTAGTCCTGAGCAAATAACTCTCCTTGAAAAAACATACAAGTCTTTTGTACGCAATGGGGCCCAGTTGGGGGAATCCGGTGCAGCAACCCTCCGAAAATTGGATCAAGAGCTTGCCCAGCTTAGCCTTCAATTTGGGGAACATGTATTGGCAGAGACTAACAAGTTTGTGCACTTTGTGGACCAAGTAACTGAGCTCGAAGGACTCCCTCAAGGAGCACTGGAAGCTGCCGCGCAACTCGCAGCCGACAAGGGACAGGATGGCCAATGGGCTTTTTCCCTAGACTACCCCTCCTACATTCCTGTGATGACCTATGCCAAAAATAGAAGTCTCCGAAAGACACTATTTATGGCCTTCAATACCAAGTGCGCAAAAGGGGATGCACTAGATAACCAAGAAATTGTTCGTCAGTTGGTGACGCTAAAGCAGCAGCGAGCCAAGCTTTTGGGCTACGAAAGCCACGCCCACTTCACCTTGGAAGAGCGAATGGCGAAAAGCCCAGAAACCGTTTTTGAATTTTTGAATTCCCTTTTAGAAAAAGCCAAACCCAAAGCCGAACTTGATGTGCAGGAAGTTGCGGCTTTAGCGAAGAAATTAGACCAGTTGGAGGTGCTCGAAAAATGGGATTTTGCCTACTATTCCGAATTGCTGAAGAAAGAAAAGTATGCGCTCGACGAAGAGGAACTACGCCCCTACTTCAGTTTGGAAAATGTGATTTCAGGCGTATTTGCCACTGCTTCTCGCCTGTTTGGACTTCGCTTTGTGGCCAACTTAGAAATTCCAGTTTACCATCCTGAGGTGACCGCATACGAGGTCTACGATCGCGATAATCAATTTTTATCCGTGTTTTACGCAGACTTTTTCCCTAGACCTGGCAAACGAAATGGAGCATGGATGACCTCCTATAGAGGACAATTTAAAGAGGGAACGAAAGACCACCGACCACACATTTCTATTGTCTGCAATTTTACCAAGCCAACCAAGACTAGCCCTAGCTTATTGACTTTCAATGAGGTGACTACCCTATTCCATGAGTTTGGACATGCACTTCATGGCATGCTGGCTCGCGGAGTCTATGAAAGTCTGTCTGGTACAAGTGTATTCTGGGATTTTGTGGAACTCCCTTCCCAGATCTTTGAAAATTGGTGCTATGAAAAAGAGTGCCTTGACCTATTTGCGAAGCACTACCAAACTGGTGAGGTTATCCCAGCTGAGCTAGTAGAAAAAATAAAGAAGGCCGCCAATTTCCAACAGGGATACATGACCCTTCGTCAACTGAGTTTTGCCCTATTGGACATGGCCTACCATAGTCAAGATCCTAGTCAAATTGGAGAAATCAAGGCCTTTGAAAAAGAAATTTTAAAGGCTACCGAATTGCTTCCTTCCGTAGAAGCTACGCGGATAAGCACAAGTTTCTCCCATATTTTTCAGGGCGGCTACGCTGCAGGATACTACAGTTACAAATGGGCAGAGGTACTGGATGCCGATGCCTTTGAACTATTTCAAGAGAAGGGCGTTTTCAATGCCGAAACTTCGCTTTCCTTTGAAAAAAACATCCTTTCAGCAGGAGGCAGTGAGCATCCCTCCCTCTTGTATGCACGATTTAGAGGGAGAGAACCAAAACCAGATGCCCTACTCAAGCGTAGTGGATTGGTAGTAGGGTAAAACTATCCCATTTGTTAACCAGAATCGAAGCTTATTTCTATGAAAGCTAAAACCCTACAACTACCTCCCTACCTCAAGGCTTTGGCGGTTTTGTCCTTGTTGACGGTGGTGATTTTCATACTCATCGTAGGAAAA
>Ga0164293_10000594_pt1 | contig 29097 bp, 34 predicted proteins | sample GEODES118metaG_FD_111487 | JGI IMG/M metagenome (GOLD analysis project Ga0164293, IMG submission 111487) | Eutrophic lake water microbial communities from Lake Mendota, Wisconsin, USA - GEODES118 metaG | ecosystem: Environmental > Aquatic > Freshwater > Lake | place: USA: Lake Mendota...
AGATTTTGCAGAAGCTTTTGCGATGGAATGTGAAGCCATGAAGCGTGTTCGTAATGATATGGGTTTGACCAACGTTGAAATCATGATTCCATTTGTCAGAACCGTTAAGCAAGCTGAAAAGGTCATTGGGCTTTTAGGTCAGCATGGTTTGAAACGTGGTGATAACGGTTTGCGCGTGATCATGATGTGCGAGATTCCATCAAATGCGATCTTGGCAGAAGAGTTCTTGGAGCATTTTGATGGCTTCTCAATAGGTTCAAATGATTTAACGCAATTGACCTTGGGCTTGGATCGTGACTCTGGGATGGAGCTATTGGCGATTGACTTTGATGAGCGCGATCCTGCGGTTGAATTCTTGGTTGCTAGGGCGATTGAAACTTGTCGTGCAAAAGGCAAGTACATCGGTATTTGCGGTCAAGGACCTTCCGATCATCCAGACTTTGCTCAGTGGTTAATGAACAAGGGAATTACCTCAATTTCATTGAATCCTGATAGCGTGGTTGATACCTGGACTTTACTTGCTAAGAAGTAATTGAGCTGGTTCTTGTCTTAAGTTTGATTTAAGTTAGACCAAAGAAAAAGCGGACTGTGATCAGTCCGCGATTTTGGAGCCCGAACGCATGATTCGGGCTTTTTCAATTTGCCAGTCTCGATCTTTAGAGGCATCTCGTTTGTCGTGCTGTTTTTTACCTCGGCCAAGACCAATTTCACATTTCACTCGACCTTTAGAGAAGTGGAGGTTGATTGGTACCAAGGTATAACCCTTTTGTTCGACCTTACCGATGAGCTTTTTGATTTCAATCGCATTGAGTAGGAGCTTACGAGTTCTGCCTGGGTCAGCCAAGACATGAGTTGATGCTGAAATCAAAGGGCTGATATGGCAGCCAATCAAGTAAATCTCAGCATCGCGGATCACAACATAAGCCTCTTTGATTTGGGCGCGACCTTCCCTGATGGCTTTTACTTCCCATCCTTGTAAGACCATGCCTGCCTCAAATCGTTCTTCGATGAAATAATCGAAAAAAGCTTTTTTGTTGTCTATGATGCTCATATATTTATATCGTTAGAATACGAGATTATGGCAGACGTATTTAAGACAGTACTCATTGGGCACTCAGCAGAGAGAATGTATAACTTGGTGATTGATGTGGCCAAGTATCAAGACTTTCTTCCTTGGTGTGGTGGTGTGGAGATTTATGAGCAAACAGAGGAAATTCTGGATGCGAAAATACACATCAAATTTAAAGGTTTGGAGCAGTTCTTTCACACCAGGAACACCAATATCAGGCCAAACTCAATTGATATGAGCTTTGTGGATGGGCCGTTCAAGAAGTTTCATGGCAATTGGCGCTTCACCCCCTTGAAAGAGAATGCTTGCAAGATTGAGTTCCAGCTGCATTATGAGTTTGAGAGTCTCTTACTTGAAAAGATCATCGGACCTGTTTTTAGCATCATTGCCGGCACCTTTGTGGACGGTTTTGTGAAGCGCGCTGACCAAGTGTTCGGAGCTAACTAATGCCTACTCTGGGCTTATTGCTGTGTGACAGTCGCTCAGGTGAGCCTGTTTTAAAAGGGGTTCAGGTGACTTTTGCCCCTGAACAGCCTGTGACGGTTGGGCAAGCGCTGATCCAGCTGAATATTGCAGCCTCGCCAAAAGACCCAGAAATTGCCAGAAAAGGGTGTTTTGGGGTATTTGGTAAACGCAAGGATTGGGACAGTCCGATTTATGAGGGTGATCGCCTAGAACTGTACAGTCCGCTCTTGATTGACCCAATGGCAGCAAGGCGCAAAAAGGCTCATCAGAATCAAGATGCCAAATTACAAGCCAAAGCCGCCGACCGAAAAGGGCGTTTTTTAAGCAAATAATCATAAAACCTCTATAATTCGCTTTTGCGCATAGGGGTTTTGCATGAGGCTCATCCAAAAAGCACTCACATTTGACGACGTGCTTCTCGTTCCCGCTTATTCAGCGGTTCTTCCACGCGATACTCAGTTGAGTACACAGCTGACACGCGATATCTCGATCAATATTCCTTTGGTATCAGCTGCCATGGACACCGTCACAGAGGGCCGTTTAGCCATCGTGATGGCCCAAGAGGGTGGCATTGGCATCATTCACAAGAACTTAACGCCTGCAGAGCAAGCGCGTGAAGTTGCAAAGGTCAAGCGTTACGAATCGGGTGTTTTACGTGATCCGATCACGATTTCTCCAGATATGACGGTTCGCGATGTGATTCATCTATCAAAAGAGCATGGTTTTTCAGGATTCCCAGTCCTACAGGGCAAAAGGGTTGTGGGCATTATCACCAACCGTGACTTGCGCTTCGAAGAAGATTTGGATGCCAAAGTCAGTGAAAAAATGACGCCTAAAGATCGTTTGATCACCATCAAAGAGGGTTCTCCCCCAGAGGAAGCCAAACGTTTGATGAACAAACATCGTTTAGAGCGCGTCTTAGTTGTGGACGATAATTTTGAATTGCGCGGTTTGGTCACTGTTAAAGATATTTTGAAAGCCAAAGAACATCCTTTGGCCAGTAAAGACGGTCGCGGTCAATTGATCGCCGGCGCTGCGGTGGGTGTTGGTCCAGATAACGATGAGCGCATTGAGTTATTGGCCAAGGCTGGCGTCGATGTGATCGTCGTTGATACAGCTCATGGTCATAGTCAAGGTGTTTTGGATCGGGTTAAATGGGTTAAGAAAAACTACCCGCAAATCCAAGTGATTGGCGGCAACATTGCTACTGCTGAAGCTGCAAAGGCTTTGGTGGCTCACGGGGCTGATGGGGTCAAAGTTGGTATCGGCCCGGGTTCGATTTGCACCACTCGCATCGTTGCAGGTGTGGGTGTTCCTCAAATCACAGCGGTTGTGAATGTGTCTGAAGCATTGAAAGGCACCGGTGTGCCATTGATCGCTGATGGTGGTATTCGTTACTCAGGCGATATTTCAAAAGCTTTGGCTGCTGGTGCGCATTGCGTGATGATGGGCGGAATGTTTGCCGGTACTGAGGAAGCGCCAGGTGAGGTTTTCTTGTACCAAGGTCGCTCATATAAGAGCTATCGTGGCATGGGCTCTGTAGGAGCTATGAAGGATGGTGCAGCAGATCGTTACTTCCAAGAAGATAACAGCGCCAACGTCGACAAGTTGGTTCCTGAAGGTATTGAAGGTCGTGTGCCATACAAAGGCAGCGTGTTGGCAATTGTGCATCAGCTGACCGGCGGTATTCGATCTTCTATGGGTTATTGTGGTTGCAAGACGATTACTGAGCTGCATGAACAAGCAGGATTTGTTGAGATCACTTCAGCAGGCATGCGTGAATCTCATGTTCATGACGTGCAAATCACCAAAGAAGCTCCCAACTACCATATCGACTAATTAGCCACTTAGGAATACTGTGCACGACAAGATTTTAATTTTGGACTTTGGGTCCCAAGTGACCCAATTGATTGCAAGACGAGTGCGTGATTCACGCGTTTATTCTGAAATCCATCCGTATGATGTAGATCCAAACTTCATTGAAAAATTTGTCAAAGAGCAGGGCTGCAAAGGCATTATTTTATCTGGCGGTCCAAACTCTGTGACCGATGGTGATACACCCCGTGCTCCAGAAATCGTGTTCAATCTTGGTGTGCCAGTCTTAGGTATTTGTTATGGCATGCAAACCATGGCTGCGCAATTGGGTGGCAAGGTTGAAACAGCCGAGTCATTAGGTAAATCACGTGAATTTGGCTACGCTGAAGTGCGTGCTCGTGGCCACACCAAGTTATTAGAAGATATTCAAGACTTCATCACGCCAGAAGGCCATGGCATGTTGAAGGTGTGGATGAGTCATGGTGACTCAGTCACTGAGCTTCCAAGCGGTTTTAAATTAATGGCATCCACAGACTCATGTCCTATCGCAGGCATGGCTGATGAGACCCGTCATTTTTATGCGGTGCAATTCCATCCCGAAGTGACACACACTGTTTTAGGCACAGCAATCATCGAACGCTTTGTTCATCAGATTTGTGCGTGTGGCAATGATTGGGTGATGGGTGATTACATCACTGAAGCGGTTGAAAGTATTCGTAAACAGGTGGGCACTGATGAAGTGATTCTTGGTTTATCAGGTGGCGTTGATTCAAGTGTGGCTGCAGCTTTGATTCATCGTGCGATTGGCAAACAATTAACCTGTGTGTTCGTTGATCATGGTTTGCTTCGTTTGAACGAAGGCAAGATGGTCATGGACATGTTTGCCAAGAACTTGGGCGTGAAGGTCATTCATGTAGATGCGACTGCTCAGTTCATGGGTGAGTTAGCTGGAGTTTCTGATCCAGAAGCTAAACGCAAGATCATCGGTAAAGAATTTGTTGAAGTTTTCCAAGTTGAATCTGGAAAAATCAAGAATGCCAAATGGCTTGCGCAAGGCACCATTTATCCAGACGTGATTGAGTCTGCAGGCAAAGGTAAGAAGGGTGCGCATACCATCAAGAGTCACCACAACGTGGGTGGTCTACCTGATGATATGAAGCTTCAATTGTTAGAGCCATTGCGTGAACTCTTCAAAGACGAGGTGCGTGCTTTAGGCGTGGCCTTGGGTCTGCCTCCAGAAATGGTGTATCGCCATCCTTTCCCAGGCCCTGGTTTGGGTGTTCGTATTTTGGGTGAAGTTAAAAAAGACTTTGCTGATTTACTTCGTAGAGCAGATGCGATCTTTATCGAAGAACTTCGCTTAACCATTGATGAAGCCACCGGCAAGTCTTGGTACGATTTGACCAGCCAGGCTTTTGCTGTGTTCCTGCCAGTTAAATCAGTCGGCGTGATGGGCGATGGTAGAACTTATGAATATGTGGTCGCATTGCGCGCTGTTCAAACTCAAGATTTCATGACAGCTCATTGGGCTCATTTGCCTCATGATTTATTGGGCCGTGTTTCCAACAGAATCATCAATGAGGTTCGTGGCATTAATCGCGTAGTCTACGATATCAGCGGCAAACCACCTGCAACAATCGAGTGGGAATAACAGGGAATCATCTCCCTGATATTGGTATGAGGGTTCTCAGTCTCATTCCACCCATGACGCAATTAAATACGCCGTACCCATCGACGGCGTACATCACAGGTTTTCTTCGTTCACGTGGCATTGATGCTCATCAAGATGACTTAGCTCTTTCTTTGGTCTTAAGCTTCTTCTCCAAAGAAGGCTTGGCCGAAGTTCATCAAGCAGCCTTATCTATTCCTGAAGAAAATCGCAGTGCGACGATTAACTTCTTCTTAGATTACTTTGAAGATTATCAAGGCAGCATTGAGCCCACCATCAAGTATTTGCAAGGTGGTGACAGTACTCTGAGTCATCGCATCAACAGTCGTTCTTTTTTACCAGAAGGTCCAAGGTTCCAAACTCTGGATTCTTATGACGATGATGGTTCTGGAGATTCTCTTGCTTGGGCGTTTGGTGCTTTAGGGGCTGAAGATCGAGCCCGCCATTTAGCCACTTTGTATCTGAATGATTTATCGGATGTCTTGCGTGATGCGGTCGATGATCGCTTTGAGTTCGTGCGTTATGCAGAATCTTTGGCGGGCAGCCAGCCCAGTTTTGAGCCATTGGCTAATGCCTTACAAGCAGCACCCACTTTGATGGATGAGCATCTTCGATCGTTAACCATCGAACAAATTGAAAAGCACCAACCTAACTTGGTCTTACTGTCTGTGCCATTCCCAGGATCCGTTTATGCAGCATTGAGAATTGCTCAAGTGATCAAAGAGAAATATCCATTGATCAAAATCGCTTTGGGTGGTGGCTACGTCAACACCGAGTTGCGCGAGTTAACCGAACCAAGAGTATTTGATTATGTCGATTTCATCACCCTGGATTCTGGGGAACGACCTTTGCTGGCTTTGATTGAACACTTGAATGGCCAGCGTGGCATCAGTCGTTTGGTGAGAACCTACATTCGTAATGAAAAAGGGCAGGTGCAATACATTCAATGGGCTGAACCTGATGTGCCATTTGAAGAAGTCGGTACAGCCACTTGGGATGGCTTGCCACTGGGATCTTATCTGTCACTCTTGGATATGCTGAACCCCATGCACCGTTTATGGAGTGATGGTCGTTGGAATAAGCTAACTGTGGCACATGGATGCTATTGGAAAAAATGCAGTTTTTGCGATGTCAGCCTAGATTACATCTCTAGGTATGAAACAGCCTCGGCATCATTGCTGGTTGATCGCATTGAGCAAATCGTCGCTGAAACAGGACAAACGGGTTTTCATTTTGTAGATGAGGCAGCGCCTCCAAAAATATTAAAGGCTTTGGCTGAAGAGTTAATTCGTCGCCAAGTTGTGATCTCTTGGTGGGGCAATATTCGTTTTGAAAAAACTTTCACCCCTGAATTGGCTGAATTGTTGGCGCAAAGCGGATGCATTGCCATGTCTGGCGGTTTAGAGGTTGCCTCAGATCGTTTGTTGGCTTTGATGGAAAAGGGTGTGACTGTTGAACAAGTGGCACGTGTGACCAAGAGTTTTTCTGATGTCGGTATTTTGGTTCATGCGTATTTGATGTACGGCTTTCCAACTCAAACCGTTCAAGAAACAATTGATTCCTTGGAGTATGTGCGCCAGTTATTTGAAAACGGTTGCATTCAAAGTGGCTTTTTTCATCGTTTCACTTGCACGGTGCATTCCCCCGTAGGCAAAAATCCAGAGGCTTATGGCATTGAGCTAATCCCATTACCAGAAATCACCTTTGCCAAAAACGACATTGGCTTCATTGATCCAACCGGCACGGATAATGATGCCTTAGGACAGGGCTTAAAAAAGGCCATTTATAACTACATGCATGGCGTTGGATTTGAAGCGGACATCAGAAGCTGGTTTGATTTGCAAGAGCCAACGCCTAAAAGTACTGTCTCACGTCAATTTATTGCCAAAGCTTTACAACTGTGACCCACAGATATTCTTTACAATAAGCACAATTGCAAAACCTATAGGATTGAATGACTTACAGTGTTAAAGAGATTTTTTTGACGCTTCAGGGCGAAGGTGCTCACGCTGGACGTGCGGCAGTTTTCTGTCGTTTTAGCGGATGTAATCTTTGGTCTGGCCGTGAGGAGGATCGCGCCTCAGCAATCTGTCAATTTTGCGATACAGATTTTGTGGGCACTGATGGCGAGGGCGGCGGTAAATTTGAATCAGCTGAACTCTTGGCCAAAGACATCGATCAAATGTGGGGTTTGGGTGACCCGCATCATAAGTATGTTGTTTTTACGGGTGGCGAGCCATTGCTTCAATTGGACGATGTTCTAATCCAAGCACTACATGCTCACGGCTTTAAGATTGCGATTGAAACCAATGGCACGATCAGAGTCCCGGCCGGAATTGATTGGATTTGTGTGAGTCCAAAGCATGGAGCAGACTTACTTCAAGTACAAGGCGATGAACTCAAATTGGTGATACCTCAGGCGGGACACGCAGGGCAGTTACCTCAGTTATTGGCTCGTTTTGAAAAAATGTCTTTTAAGCATCATTTTTTACAAGCTCTGGATGGCCCAAATAAAGAAGCCAATACAGAATTAGCTATTAAAATCTGTCAGTCACGCCCTTTATGGCGTTTAAGCACTCAAACACACAAGTTATTAGGTATTCGCTAAATAAGCGTGATCATGAATAAGAAAATTGAAATCACCCGCAAATTAGAATTCGACGCTGGTCATCGCATCCCTCACCATGATGGCCATTGCCGTCATATTCATGGTCATCGTTATGTGATTGAGGTGACATTGATGGGCGCTGTGTTGAATCATCAAGGTCATGGCGACGATGGCATGGTTCTAGATTTTGGAGATATTAAGACAATCACCAATGAGGCCATTGTTGAGCCATGGGACCATGCATTTTTAGTTGCCAAAGAAGATGTGGCCCTGGTTAATTTCCTATCCACCATCCCTGGTCATAAAACTGTTGTTTTGAATTCCATTCCTACGGTTGAAAATCTGGCGCAAGAAGCGTTCGCAACCTTGGATCCTATTTTTAAGGACAGATTCGGTGGACGTTTGAACCTGAGTCGTTTGCGTTTGTATGAAACACCTAACTGTTGGGCAGATGTTCATGCCTAATGAGCGGGATGCAGAGTTCATGAAGATGGCTCTGATGCAGGCTCATCACGCGCGTGATGCTGGCGAGGTTCCGGTTGGAGCGGTTCTTGTGGCAAATCAGCAGATCATCGCCTCCGGCCATAATCAACCCATCGGTCATCATGACCCAAGCGCTCACGCTGAGATTGTGACGCTAAGGGCCGCAGGTGTCGCATTGAGCAATTACAGATTGCCTGAAACTACTCTTTACGTTACCTTGGAGCCTTGCATGATGTGCTGTGGCGCCATCATGCATGCCAGGATATCGCGTTTGGTCTATGGTGCGTCAGATGCTAAAACCGGTTGTGTTCACAGCGTCATGAAGCTCTTTGACAACACCCAGCTAAATCACCATACAATGGTCGAAGGTGGTGTATTGGTTGATGAATGTGCCCAAGTATTGAAAGATTTTTTTAAAGATCGTCGCATTAAAAATTTATAAGAAAAATTAGTAAAGATAAATCAGTAGAGATAAATTAATAAGATTTATGAAGCTTCACCTCATCGCTCCTTCAGGCTCATTGCCAGACCCTCAGGTTTTGGCCAAGGGTGAGTCTTGGTTTAAAAATCAGGGTGTTGAAGTTAAAAATCTTGCTTGCGGCAGAAGACAATTTCAAAGATTTGCCGGTACCGATCAAGAGCGCCTAGATGAAATCAATCAGTTAGCAAATCTTTCACCTGATCACGTGGTGATGTCTTTGCGCGGCGGGTATGGTTTGAGCCGCTTACTGGATCAAATTGATTGGCAGGGCATTGGTAAGCAAGTCAAACAGGGTTTGAAAATCGTTGGGCATAGTGACTTCACGGCTTTTCAATTAGGTTTATTTGCCAAGACGGGGGCCCCAAGTTTTGCTGGTCCGATGTTCAGCTACGATTTTTGTGGCGATGTATCTGACTCAACCTGGAAGCACTTTCAAGAAGCAATGACACAGTCAACGATTCAAGTGGAGGTGGTCAGCCCGCAAATCATTTCTTCACCGGTTGGCATTACGGCCGATGACAAAGCTGTTCTTTGGGGTGGCAATCTCACGATGTTGACCTCACTGCTGGGCACAGAGTTCTTTCCTTCTCAAAATCAAGTGAAAGGTGGTATTTTGTTTATTGAGGACGTGAATGAACATCCTTACCGAATTGAGCGCATGCTCCATCAACTTCTGGATGCTGGTTATTTAGGGCAACAAAGAGCAGTGTTGATCGGCGATGTTTCATCCTATCGTTTGAGTGAGGTTGATCGAGGTTATGACCTTCATGCCGCGATTGAGTCGATCAGACAAAAATTGGGCCCCAAAACTCCGATCCTGACAGGCCTTGCATTTGGACATTGCCCTGACAAACTGACTCTCCCAGTAGGCCGTTATGCGAGCCTTTCAGCAACATCAGACGCCTTTATTTTGCAGGCAAATTGCACCTAATTCATTTATAGCAATAGATTCTCGGGCTAACTGCCCTTGATTGGTTAAAATAGAAGACTTTCGTCCTCTCACACTTTTACAGGCAAATAACGTGCTTTCAGCAGCAAATATCACTATGCAGTTCGGGGCAAAGCCCTTATTTGAAAACATTTCAGTCAAATTCGGTGGCGGTAACCGCTATGGTTTGATTGGTGCAAACGGCTGTGGCAAGTCCACGTTCATGAAGATTCTCGGTGCAGATCTCGAGCCAACAGCTGGTAACGTTTCTTTGGAACCAAATATTCGCCTGGGTAAGTTGCGCCAGGATCAGTTTGCGTATGAAGACAAGCGTGTTTTGGATGTGGTGATGATGGGCCACGAAGATATGTGGAATGCAGCCGCTGAGCGTGATGCACTTTATGCCAATCCCGATGCAACCGATGAAGATTACATGCGTGCTGCTGAATTAGAAACAAAATTTGCAGAATACGGTGGCTATACAGCTGGTGCTAGAGCGGGTGAGTTGCTATTGGGTATTGGCATTCCAACTGAACAGCACAATGGCCCCATGAGTGAAGTAGCTCCGGGCTGGAAGTTGCGCGTGCTGTTAGCGCAAGCATTATTTTCTGATCCAGATGTTTTATTGCTCGATGAGCCAACTAACAACTTAGATATTCACTCGATTCATTGGTTAGAAGATATCCTAAATGCTCGTAACAGCACGATGATCATTATTTCTCACGATCGTCACTTTTTGAACGCTGTTTGCTCACACATGGCAGACATGGACTTTGGCACATTGACGGTTTACCCGGGCAATTATGACTCGTATATGTTGGCTTCTATGCAAGCTCGCACACAACAATTAGCGAACAACACAAAAGCGAAAGAGAAAATTGAAGAGTTACAGGCTTTCGTGAGACGATTCTCAGCAAACGCCTCTAAAGCTAGTCAAGCCACTTCAAGGCAGCGTCAATTAGAAAAGATTGAAGTAGTTGAAATTAAACCCTCATCACGTCAAAACCCATTTATTCGTTTTGAGTACGACAAGAAATTGCATAATATTGTGGTGGAGTGCGATGCTCTAACTAAAACTTATGACCGTAATATTTTTAAGAACTTTAAGTTGATGATTCGTCCTGGCGAAAAAGTAGCCATCATTGGTGAAAACGGCGCTGGTAAAACGACACTCCTTAAATCAATTTTGAGTGAGCGCTTTGGTGGTATTGCAGCCGACTCTGGCATTGCGAAGTGGTCAGAAAACGCTGATGTTGGTTATATGCCTCAAGATACCAGTGAGTGTTTTCCTCAGGACATGACTTTATTGGAATGGATGGGGCAGTGGGGCAAGCCGGGTGATGATGATCAAATCATCAGAGGCACTTTAGGCCGCTTACTGTTCTCAGGCAATGATATTGGTAAGTCAGTCCGCGTGATTTCTGGTGGCGAAAAAGGACGAATGATCTGGGGTAAGTTGATGCTTCAAAAGCACAACGTTTTAGCGATGGATGAGCCAACCAATCATATGGATATGGAGTCTATTGAGAGTTTGCAGACTTCATTAGAGAGATACGATGGTACTGTGATTTTTGTTTCTCACGACCGTGAATTCATCACAGGTTTAGCAACAAGAATCTTAGAAATCAGAACAGATGGAACTGTGGCAGACTTTGAGGGCCCTTATGAAGAGTACTTGGCCAGTCAGTCAATTGAAGGTTAATTTTTTCTGACAAAGCGCATGGCAGTGGCTTCATGAGTGATGCGGGTCCAAATGACCTGCTTCTCTTCTGGAGTCATGAAAACCCAGTTACAAACCTCCAGAGCAGTTCTACCGCAACCTTGGCAGACTTCATCAAACAAGGTAGAACAAATACCAATGCAAGGAGAATCCAAGTTATCAGGATTGATTGCTAAGGGAGGGACAGGGCTAGGATCTGGATTGGTTGAATTTGTCATTGAGTTTTACGTTTCACTGCCATATTTATTTATAGCGATTGGCATTGAAGAGCTTCATTTCCTTTGGTCCAAGCGCCAGTTTTAGGAATAAAACTGATAGCAGATTGTTCGGCCTTACCTGAGCAGTTTAGATCAAAATAACTGACCGGGCCTAAACTGCCGCAGAAGTTGTAGTTCAGTTGATTTAGCTTCATCGATGAGCCTTCTAAAATCATCGTGAGTGGTTTTTCGTCTGAATTACTTGGGTCTTTTTTGCAGTGCCAAGTAACATAATCATTTCGATCGCAGGCCGTGATGGCCAGTGACACAAGCAGATAAATAGGTAATTTTTTTAAAAACATGTCCACGAATATAGCTCAATCTCATACAACCCGTGAATCTTGGCTTCAAGCTGCCGTTCATTCCTTGGAACCTATTTTTTCAAAGGCTGGGTTTGCAATTCCACCGGTCAAGGTGTCTTGTGGTTGGCCAGCTTCCAGCAGCCCAAGAACAACGCTTGGCCAGTGCTGGCCAAAAGAGCGCTCTGGTGACATGGTCAACGAGATTTTTGTTTCCCCAAAGCTAGAAGATCCTGTTGAGGTGCTTGATACTTTGGTTCATGAGCTCTGCCATGCGGTGGATGATTGCCATAGTGGTCACGGTGAAGACTTTAAAGATATTGCTCATTGCGTGGGTCTTGAAGGTCCTGCCAGAAGCGCTCATGCAACAGAAGAATTAACAGTGCGCTTGATGATGATTGCAGAAAGACTAGGGCAGTACCCGCACAAAGCTATTGTTTTTCCACCACCAAGAGCCAACAACACTCAAAAGGCGAAAGCCAAATGCGCGCAGTGTGGTTATGAGGTCAGTTTACTAAAGAAGTGGGCCAGCATGGGCGCACCGATCTGCCCTAAAGACAATATTCGGATGGAAGAAGTTTTGTCAGACTTGATTGCAGAAACTCCTGAAGAGGAGTTTGCTCGCAAAGAGAAAGAAAAAGAGATTAAACGCGCCGTTTGCTAGCGCTGAATCAATTCAATCTTGTAGCCATCAGGATCTTGAACAAAGGCAATTAAAGTATTTCCACCCTTAACCGGTCCAGCTTCCCGTGTGACATTGCCGCCAGCCACTTTAATGTCTTCACAGGTTTTATAGATATCTTTTACGCCAATGGCAATGTGGCCATAAGCAGTCCCAATCTCATAGCTGTTAACGCCATGGTTGAAGGTGAGTTCAATTTCGGCCTGTCCTGAGATATTGCCTTGCTCGTATCCTACAAATGCCAGTGAGTAATCCATGCCAGGACGCTCCGTGGTTCTCAATAAGTTCATGCCCATCACTTCTGTGTAGAACTTGATGGATCTTTGTAGATCGCCAACCCGAAGCATGGTGTGTAGTAATTGCATGTTCTTCCTTATCCTTCCTTATATCTATCTCAGTGCAGGGCGTGTTTATCTTATTTCTTAGGATTTAGAGATGTTTCTTTGTTCTTCATATGTTTTGTTTAACATAATAATGATTATGCGAATAAATGACAAATCTAACAAAGGTCCTCAAGTTGATAAAACTACTTCATTTGAGACTTATAAGGCTTCTTATAAAGCTTGAGCCATCTTGATTTAAGGCCTTCAGCAATCTCCGATTGGTTGTGTTGTTCAGCAAAATCAATCGCAGTCATCTTGACGCTATTGATCTTTGCTAAATCAGCATCGTTATCCAGTAACAACTTCACCACTTCAATATGACCGCCACGAGCAGCCATCATCAATGCGGTTGTTTTATTTGGGCTTTCTGGGTCCACGTAAGCATTCTTATCCAATAAATAAGCGGCGATCTTCAGGTGCCCATTGGTGGCGGCGTAATGCAAGGCTGACCAACCAGGCTTATTGATTTCTACCTGACGTTTTTCAACCAAATATCGAACCAATTCCTCAGATCCCGTGAAAGCAGCCAACATAACAGCTGTTTCACCAGCCAAATTAGGTCTTTCTAGGTCAATGGATGGTGTATCAATGAGTAATTTAGCCACATCTAGGGATTTTTCAGTGATGGCAATGGTCAACGCTGAGTTACCTTTGTTATCCATGGCATTGGGGCTCATGCCACTGGACAAGGCTTTTTTAACTGCCTTGGCATCATTGAACTTCACATCACGCAAAAAGCTGTCGACTTGGTATTGCTGAGCCTGCGGTAGTACAGATCCCGGCGTTTGGGCATTAGTCACTGAAGAAGCCAATGAAATTATCAATAAAAAACAGTATGTTGTAATGACTTTATACATTCAGGTTTAACTTTAAGTGAGGTTCAGGCTGCTACTCAAGCCGTTTAAATAGGGGCTTTAAAGAGGGTTTTGAAGTTATGGGTGGTGACTTTTGCAAGCTCCTCAACTGTCACACCCTTCAAATTTGCCACGAACTCTGCCACATGAGATACCCAAGCTGGTTCATTGGTTTTCCCTCTGTGCGGCATGGGTGCCAAATAAGGGGAATCAGTTTCTATCAAGATTCTTTCTAATGGCACTTGTTTGCATGTTGCCTGCAAATCTTTGGCGCTCTTGAAGGTCACAATGCCTGAGAATGAGATGTAAAAACCAAGCTCCATGGCTGCTCGTGCAACATCCCAGCTTTCGGTAAAACAATGCATGACCCCTGCTACCTCACTGGCACCCTCTTCTTTCAGGATCTTGATGGTGTCTTCAGAAGCAGAGCGAGTGTGAATGATCAAAGGCTTCTTGACGATCAAAGCTGCACGGATATGAGTACGAAAGCGCTCACGTTGCCATTCCATCTGTTCATAGGTCTTGTCGCCCATGCGGTAGTAATCAAGACCTGTCTCTCCAATCGCTAAGATCTTTGGGTGCTGAGCCAACTCAACCAATTGCTCAACGGTTGGCTCAGGGGTGTCTTCGTAATCAGGATGAGTACCAACCGTCGCAAACAAATGATCATGAGCCTCAGCCAAAGCCAATACATTCGGAAAATCAGGCATGTCCACAGAAATGCACAAAGCATTTTGTACTTTGGCTTCTTTCATGCGCGCCAAAATACCTGGTAAGTTTTCCGTGAACTCTGGGAAGTCTAAGTGGCAATGAGAATCAACGAACATATAGTGAGAACTTCCAGTTAATCTTTAAATCAATCTTTAAATATTTCTTGATAACGAATCAAGAGAGCTTCTATTTGAACCCGATTTGCCAAAGCGTGCAGCTCATGGCGTCGGGCGTTCAATAGGACCTTCCAATAATCAGATAGCCTGTTACTTCTGGCGCTTTTAGAGCATGCTTCTAAGGATGCTCGCCTAGATGGGTAATAACGAATCTGCCCTGCGTTTTGTTGACTCATCAAATCAGCAGTCCAACGCTCTAAGGTCACCAATAACTCAGACATCGGAGCTTTGTGGATTACTTCAGCCGTTTGCAGCCAATTGATTTGAGAGCCTTCACCCAAAGCTTTGAGGAGTGGCTCAGCAATCTCTTGGGCAGACTCCCCTGCTCCAGATAGACCTAATAAGCGATCTCTGGCATCCATGACTGCCCCGCCGGCCTGACTCAATACTTTCTCAATCTCTGCTTGATTGGCTTTGACGCCAGCGGCCGCAACTTCAGAGGTCAGCCAAGCCAAAGACACTTCAGTCCTTGGCCTTCCTAAAGCAAGTAGCCTACAACGTGAACGAATCGTTGGCATGATGCGATCCAATCGATCGCTGACCAAGATAAACAAGGTGCTCTCAGGGGGCTCTTCTAGCGTTTTTAACAAGGTATTGGCTGAGATCGGATTCAAGGTTTCAACTGGATTGATCAACACCACCCTTTGTATGCCGCGATGAGGTGAAGTGGTAATCCCGTCCAAAGCCTCTCTGATTTGCTCAACCTTGATCACAGAGCTCAGCTTTTTATCTGCTTTTTCAGGGTCGTCTTCGACCTTTTTCCTGCCTTTTTTGGGCTTTTCATCAAGACCATCGTCCCCTGCCATTTCTTCATGAGGCAGCAAATGAGCTTGGTTCTCCGGAACAATGCCCAAAAAGTCAGGGTGATTCCCCGTATCAAACCAATGACAAGCTTCACACTGGGAACAAGGTTTTTGGGTTTGTTTGGTTTCACAAATCAGGGCTTTGGCCAAATGAAGAGCGAAATCCATCTTGCCAATCCCGGTTTGACCATGCAGCAAAATGGCATGGGGCATATTGGCCAGATTCAAGTCAGACCATGCTTGCTCAAACCACGGGTACAGGGATTGCTTCATAGGCAATGATTATGTGAGGCGTTATAGTTAAAATTAATGATAAATATATCAATATTAATCATATATTTACAATGGCTTCTTGAAGTATCTTCCAGATAACTTCTTTGCTTTGACTGGCATCAATTAAATGAAATCTGGCCGCATCATCTTTGGCGCGGCGCAAGTATTCGAGTCTGACTTTTTCAAAAAAGTCGGTGTTGAGCTGTTCAAACTTATCAGGGTCACGCGCAGCGCTGCGACGAGATTCTGCCGTATGGCTCGGTAGATCGAATAAGAAAGTTAGGTCTGGTTGCAAGACATAACGCTTACCTGCCCCAGCTCCAGAATCATTGTTAGCCAAACGCATCTGAACCCAAACCTCGAGTTCATAGAGCTTTGCTAAATCCAAACCGCGCCCACCACCTTGGTAGGCAAAACTAGCATCCGTAAAACGATCAGAAATCACAATCTTGCCTGCTGCTAAGGCGGGTTCAATGACCGTGGCCAAATGCTCTCTTCTGGCTGCAAACATCAACAAAGCCTCTGTTTCGAGGTGCATGGGATGGTGTAGCAGGATCTCACGCAACTTCTCACCCAAGGCAGTGCCGCCCGGCTCGCGGGTCAGGACAATCTCATGCTGGGGGTATTTTTGACCCAATGCTTCAGAAAATGCCTGAATGTGTGTGCTTTTGCCAGCCCCATCAATGCCTTCAAAGGTGATGAATAAACCTGGCGCATTGTGAGATTGAGTGAAAAGAGACATGGGCAAATATGGGTTGACTGGGTGATTACTTTTTTAACTGATATTTTCTAACAGCTTCATTATGCGCTACAAGAGTCTCTGAAAAAGCGCTTCTGCCATCACCCTTGGCAACAAAGTAAATGGCTTTTGTACTGCTAGGCTGGGCTGCTGCCAATAAAGAGTTCTTGCCTGGCATGGCAATCGGTGTGGGCGGAAAACCATAGCGCGTATAAGAATTGTAGGGACCGTCTCTCAACAGATCTTTTTTTCTCAAATTGCCATCAAACGATGCGCCCATGCCATAAATGATGGTGGGGTCGGTTTGAAGTTTCATGCCAATTTTCATGCGGTTATTGAATACGGCTGACACCAAACCACGATCATCCGGATGCCCAGTCTCTTTTTCAATGATGGAGGCTAACTTCAAGAGATCATAAGGTGACTTAACTGGAGAGCCCTCATGGCGCTTATTCCATGCATCACTGAGATGATTTTGCATGGCTCGGTATGCTTTTTGATAAATCATGACATCTGAGTCGCCTGGCTCATACACATAAGTATTTGGGAAAAATAAACCCTCAGGATGAACTTCTTTGGCTTCCAACTTAGCCAGCAACTGTTTACTTGACCACGCCTTGGCTTCTTTCTTTAACTCAGGCTGAGCATCGATCGCCGCCTTAAATTGTGCAAAGGTCCAACCTTCAACCAAAGTCACGCTGAGCTTGACGCTGTCCCCGCGGGCCATTTGGGATAGAACAGAGGCCAAGCCCGCACCTTTGGGAAAGTCATAAACCCCTGCCTTCAAATTCTTTGCCAAGAAAAATGCCCTGGCCACCAATTGCACCCGCCAAACAGATACATCCAGACCTTGTGCAGCCATTTGATTGGCCACGCTGGATACATTTGATTTTGGATTAATCTTTACCCTGAGTACATTCTCAGTGTTATTTTGAGGTACAGCTGATGGATTTGATGCGCTTTTAGGAACAGCTGGCGCCATAAATGCCACATAAGCAATGAACAGCGCAATGGCCAATCCAGCGATCAGGGTTAGCTTGAGTAAAAACTTAATAAAATTAGGTATATAAACAAAGTTCATAGGCACTATGATAAAAGCTTATTGATAAGCAAACAAAAAACCAGGATATGTCGCAAACAAGCAATAACAACTCGAACACTTGCTTCACCCCCCTGAAGGACTGGTCTTGCATCAGTGTGATTGGGGCAGACGCAGTTGATTTTTTACAAAACCAACTGACCAACAGTGTGAAGACGATTGCCAACGCCCCAGCGGCATCGATTGCACTTCCCCATCAACAGAATCGCTTTGCAGGTTATTGCTCAGCCAAGGGTCGTTTGATGGCCAGTTTTTGGATCATGCGCCAAGACACCACTGAGAGCAACGAGTCACAACCGGCTTTTTATTTGTTCATCTCAAAAGACTTGACTGCCACTTTGGCCAAACGTTTGAGTATGTTTGTCTTGCGCTCCAAGGTCAAAGTACTTGATTTGACAGAGTCGATTGATGTCTATGGTTACGCTTCAGAATCCAATGTATCCAGTGAAGAGTTCAAAAAGATGACAGGCATGGCGGGAGTTATTACCGCTGAATTACCGGCCGTTAGAGTTAACCAAGCAGAAACCAAGCGATTTCTTTTGGCTGCGCCCAAAAATCAAGTCCTGAGTGGAAGTCATGATGGAGCACTCCAAGCTTGGAATTGGCTCGAGATCCAAAGTGCTATTCCACGCATCACCCAAGCCACCTTTGAGCAATTTGTGCCGCAAATGATCAATATGGAATCTTTGAAAGGCATTGATTTTCAGAAAGGCTGTTACCCGGGCCAAGAGGTTGTGGCAAGAAGCCAGTACCGCGGCACGATCAAGCGTCGCCTGCATGTGGCTCATCTAAATCATCAAGCGAATCATCAGGCCGAGATATTGCCAGGTGCTGAAATATTCCATAGTGGCGATCCATCGCAGCCCTGTGGCATGGTAGTTTTAGCTGCATCTCATCCATTGGTCAAAGACCGTGTGGATGTTCAGGTCGAATGTAAATTAGAAGCCCTTCAAAATGGATCCGTACATCTAGGTTCTGTAACTGGCCCCGCTTTGAGCTTTGCTGCATTACCCTATTCTTTGATTGAAATTTAAATTAAAGCCAAAACCATAGCATGTGTTTAGTTCTGACCTCATGGCAATCTCATCCAGACTACCCTTTGGTGGTTTTAGCGAATCGTGATGAGTTTTATGAGCGTGCCACCGATGCGATGCACTGGTGGAATGATCACCCTCACATTTTGGCTGGGCGCGATCTCGCTGATGTCAAAGGTCAAGCGGGTACATGGATGGGCTTAAGTAAAACAGGTCGCTTTGCGGCTCTGACGAATGTTCGCGCCCCGAGTGAGAAAAATCCCGATACCCCGACCCGCGGAGAAATCACCGCCAGCTTTTTAAAAAGTGATCAAGCGCCTGAGCAGTTCATCACCGCTCAAGGCTCAAGCTTTGCTCGTTATAACGGCTTTAATTTACTCGCGACCGATCTATCAAAAGAAACACCGTCTTTGATTTGGCTCAGCAATCGGGTACAAATGGGCCGATCATTACGCCCCAGAAAAACAATGAACCCTCAAGCACTCACCCCGGGTGTTTATGGCTTATCGAATGGCATGTTGGATGCTCCTTGGCCAAAAGTACAACACCGTGTGGGTGCCTTTGCACAATTGTTGGCGATGGACACGGGGCAATTCAAACGCGCTGAGAATTATTTGCGCATGATGGAAGACATGACCCAGGCTCCCGATGAATACTTACCTCAAACAGGTGTTTCTTATGAATGGGAGAAAGTTTTATCTTCGGCTTTCATCAGAACGCCAAACTATGGCACGAGATCTAGTTCATTGATTCGGGTTCGCAAAGATGGTCACTTCGAAGTAATCGAAAAGCGCTACGATGCCGATAAAGAAATTGGTACACAATTGTTCGAGGGACAAATAGAGAACTTTCAACAAGCCAGCTCTCATTAATTAGTAAATAAAACTATTGAGACGAGCGGAATATTTTTCTAAATTATTTGGCTTGTCTTGTCGGTAATTCTTTAAAGTACTTGAAGGTCGCGCTGCCCATGCAGCAAACACGATCACGCTCATCATAGAGTTTTGCTTCTACAAAAGCCATGGTTGGGCTTGCATGAACTGTTTTTGCGGCGACTCTCACAATGCCCTGAGCTGCTTGCATGAAATTAGTCTTGAGTTCAATGGTGACCACGCCACGACCTGCTTCATCAGAAGCCCTGGCAGCAACGGCCATGCCCACATCCATCAAAGTCAATAAAACGCCGCCGTGGGCCACTTCCCAGCTGTTGTTGTGCTCAGGCTTAAGCGATAAGACCACTTCGCCTTCACCCAATTCAGCACGCAGACAGCGCACACCCAGCAGTTTTAAAAAGGGAACATCGAGTTCCACGCCCAGCTCTTTGAGTTGTTTTTGATCCATAGCCATATATTAATCGGGGTTATCAAGGGCTTAGAGAACTTTTCTGCAAATATTTGAAAAGCTACCTAGAATGAGGCATTAGAAAAACTATCGCTTATGCCCTTTCATTTATCTGCCAGTGACTCTCTAGCCCTGGTTCAAAACCTCCAGCCGACCCCTATTCCAGATCCTTATTGGGTGGGTTTTTCTGAGCGTGCAGCCCAGACTTTGGGCATTCCTACGCAGAATGGTCAACCCGTCGATTCAGCTTGGCTTCAAGTATTGGCTGGCAATCAAACTGAGGTAGGCAATCAAGTGTTCAGTCCTTATGCCACTGCTTACAGTGGTCATCAGTTTGGTGTGTGGGCCGGTCAATTGGGTGATGGTCGAGCGATTTACTTGGGTGATGTGAATGGCCAGGAGCTTCAATTAAAAGGCGCTGGCAAAACAGCTTATTCAAGAATGGGTGATGGTCGAGCCGTCTTGCGCTCATCCATCCGAGAGTTTTTGTGTAGTGAAGCCATGCATGCTTTGGGCGTACCAACATCAAGAGCTTTGGCAGTGGTTGGATCAGACATGCCGGTGTTTCGTGAAACCAGAGAAACAGCGGCTGTTTGCGCGCGAGTGGCTCCAAGCTTTTTGCGGATTGGTCATATTGAACACTATGGTCAGAACCACATGCATGAAGAATTGCGTCTGACCCTCGATCATTTGATCAAACATCACTACCCAGATTGCGCCAATAGCTCCACCCCTTATTTGAGCCTGCTCGAGCAGATCGCTTTGCGCACCGCTCGCATGGTGGCCCAATGGCAAGGATTGGGCTTTTGCCATGGGGTTCTGAACACAGACAACACCAGTTTGTTGGGCTTGACCTTGGACTATGGCCCTTTTGGCTTTTTAGATACTTTTCAGATTGATCATATTTGTAATCATTCTGATCATGGTGGTCGCTATGCCTATCATCGCCAAGCTGAAGTTTTGCACTGGAATTTGTATTGCTTGGCCAGTGCGATGCTGGAAGCCTTGCAAGACGAACTTCATGGCTCTTTAGGTTTGGATCAAGAGGCTGCCATTAATAAGATCAAAGACACCTTGGATCATTACAACCGAGAATACGCTGCCAACTGGCAGAGCTTGTTCAGGCAAAAGTTAGGCTTAAGTATTGCAGATAGCAAAGATGTGGCTTTGCTCGAAGAACTGTTGCAGGGCTTGCATCACCATCAACTCGATCACACCCTCTTTTTCAGAAATCTTTCTGAAGGTCAAGATTTACCAAAATCATTAGATGTTTGGAGCCAAAAATACCAAGAACGTTTGAGCCTTGAAAAGCTCTCCAAAGATCAGCGCTTAGAACAGATGCGCCAAATCAATCCCAAGTATGTTTTGCGCAATCATTTGGCACAAAACGCGATTGAATTAGCTCAAAAGAAAGATTTCTCTGAAGTGGCTCGTTTATTGAAGATTCTAGAAAACCCCTATGAGTCTCAAGCAGTGTCTGAGGACTATGCCATGGGCCCTCCTCCTGAATTGGCCCATATGGCCATCAGTTGCTCTTCTTAAGATCTTTCCCCGTTTTCCGCACATTACTTCCCTAACAATCACTCGTACAATCACACCATGAAGAAAACCGATCAAGAATACCAAGCCACCTTGAGTGACATTGAGTACCGCGTTACCCGTCAAGCAGCGACTGAACATCCTTTCAGTGGTCGCTATTGGGATCATTGGGAAGCCGGAAAGTATGACTGTGTGTGCTGTGGCACACCTTTGTTTGCCTCAGATACCAAATTTGATGCTGGCTGTGGCTGGCCCAGTTACTTTCAGCCTTTAGAGGCGGATGTGATTGCTGAGCACAAGGACATGGCCCATGGCATGATCCGCACGGAAGTGCGTTGTAAAAACTGTGATGCTCATTTAGGCCATGTGTTTGAAGATGGTCCAGCCCCCACAGGATTAAGGTACTGCATCAACTCAGCTTCGTTAAAATTCAAGGATGAGGCTTGATCAAGAATTTATGATTCGCCGTACCTTTGGAAATAATTCTTAGAATTAATGATTAAAAAGTGATTTATGAAATTTTTATTTGATTTACTGCCGGTTATTTTGTTCTTCGTGGCCTTCAAGATGGCCGATATTTACGTGGCTACTGCTGTGGCCATCATCGCCACGATTGCTCAAATTGGCTGGTTAGGTCTTAAATACCGCAAAGTGGAACCCATGCAATGGGCCAGCTTGGGCCTGATCGTGGTCTTCGGTGGTTTGACGATTGGTTTACAAGACAAGACTTTTATTCAGTGGAAGCCCACTATTTTGTATTGGTTGTTTGCCGTGGGTCTATGGGCGAGCGTGACCTTCTGGAACAAGAATTTAATACAAATGGCGATGGGCAAACAAATACGTTTTAAGCCTGAAGCAGAACAACAACTCTGGCCTCAATTGAATGTGGCCTGGAGCTTGTTCTTTTTGTTCATGGGTTTACTGAACTTGTATGTGGCTTATCAATTCGATGAAGCCACTTGGGTGAACTTCAAGTTATTCGGCGGCATGGGTCTTTTATTTGCCTTTGTGATAGCCCAAGGCTTTTGGTTAAATAAGTTCATTGATCAAGAGGAAGCTTGAAGTCATGAGTAGCTTCTCTACATCTACATCTACATCTTCCCCCGCACCCAGCTCTATTTCTATGGCACGCATGGAAAAATACGAGCTTGCCTTAAAACAGGCTTTGCCGACTGAGTCATTAAAGATTGATGATGAAAGTCATTTGCATGCTGGTCATGTCGGTGCTCAGGGTGGCGCAGGACATTACCGGATCTTCATCAAGTCTTCCGCCTTCACTGGCTTGTCCAGAGTGCAGCAACACCGCCTCGTGTATGATGCTTTATCGGCCTGGATGCCCTATGAAATCCATGCTTTAGCGATTGTGATTCAATAACTATTCAATAATTTTTAGCTTTATTAACTTTTAAAAACTCTTAAAACATGATGATGAAATTACTTCCTACTTTGGCCCTGTCTCTTGCAGCCACAATGACCATCTCGGGTGCTTTGATCACCCCTGCTTTGGCACAAAATGCAGCGGTTGTGAATGGTAAAGCCATCCCCAAAGCAAAATTAGATAAATTGATCGCTAATTCTGGTCAGGGCACGAACCCTGAATTGCGTGAGCGCGCTCGCGATATGTTGATCACCCGTGAATTGATCAATCAAGAAGCGATCAAACGCGGCTTGTTGGCCAATGACAACATTCAAGAACAACTCGAACAAGCTCGCTTAAATATCTTGGTGGGCGCTGTATTTGAAGATTACATCGCACGTGATGGTGTTTCTGATGCTGAACTTAAGGCTTCTTATGAGCAGATCAAGACACAATTCGAAGGTACTGAATACAAAGTTCGCCATATCTTGGTAGAAAAAGAGGCTGATGCCAAAGCTTTGATTGCAAAAATCAAAGCGGGTGAAAAGTTTGAGGATTTGGCAAAAGCAAATTCCAAGGATCCAGGCTCTGCTGTTAACGGTGGCGACTTAGACTGGATGACGCCACAAGCTTTGGTGCCAGAATTTTCTAAAGTGATGGTGGCATTGCAAAAAGGTCAAGTAACCGATAAACCTGTCAAATCACAGTTTGGTTTTCATGTGATTCGCGTGGATGATATGCGCCAAGCGAAGGTTCCTGATTTGGCTGAACTCAAGCCTCAGTTAATTCAGATGATGAGTCAAGATCAAAACTGGCAACGCACCAAATTTGATGAGATGCTTAAAAATCTGAAAGATAAAGCAAAGATTCGATAAGCTCTAAGTGATATAGCTATTTAGTTAAAGCCCCGCTACCGTAACCAGAAAAACCAAGCCATCTTTTTAAAATAAGATGGCTTTTTTAATTGATTCATTTGAAAGAAATCTACCATGAGCTTGCATCGTCAATTACAACAATTAGCTGCTAACAATCAAAGCATCAAGGTGGGTTTGATCGGTGCGGGTAAATTTGGTTCGATGTATTTGTCTCAAATACCCACAACCCCTGGTGTTCAGTTGGTGGGTATTGCCGATTTATCTCCGGCGGGTGTTAAAAAGAACCTCGAGCGTGTGGGCTGGAAGGATGAGCAATCGAATGCAAAGTCTTTGGATGATGCGATCAAGACTGGTCAAACTCATATTTCTGAAGATTGGCAAGCCTTGGTGTCTCACCCAGCGATTGATGTGATTGTTGAATGCACAGGGCATCCTATTGCCGCGGTGGATCATTGCTTATTGGCTTTTGCCAATGGTAAACATGTGGTGAACGTGACGGTTGAGGCTGATGCTTTTTGTGGGCCTTTGTTGGCTCAAAAAGCCCAAGAAGCTGGCGTGGTGTATTCATTAGCGTTTGGTGACCAACCTGCTTTGATCTGTGACTTGGTCGATTGGGCCAGAACCTGTGGCTTTCCGGTGGTGGCTGCTGGTCGAGGTCACAAATGGTTGCCCCATTTTTCAGAGTCGACTCCAGAGACTGTTTGGGGCAATTACGGCTTAACACCTGAGCAAGCCACTCGCGGTGGCCTGAATCCCAAAATGTTCAATAGTTTTCTGGATGGCTCGAAACCATCCATCGAGAGCACTGCTGTGGCAAACGCCACAGGGCTCTCAGTACCTAGCAATGGTTTACTCTACCCGCCGGCGAGTGTTGAAGATATTCCATTTGTCACGCGCCCAATTTCAGAAGGTGGCGTTCTAGAAAAGAAAGGCATGGTTGAAGTGATCTCTTCCCTAGAAGCCAATGGCAGAAAGATTCCTTATGACATTCGCATGGGTGTTTGGGTCACCGTTGAAGCTGAAACCGATTACATCAAGAATTGCTTTGAGGAGTACAACGCTCACACCGATCCGAGTGGTCGTTATTTCACCTTATACAAACGTTGGCATTTGATTGGTTTAGAGGTTGGCATGTCTGTTGCCAGTGTGGCACTTCGCAAAGAAGCCACGGGCGTGGCTCATTGCTGGAATGCCGATGTGATCGCCACCGCCAAGCGGGACCTAAAACCAGGAGAGATTTTGGATGGGGAAGGCGGTTATACGGTTTGGGGTAAATTGTTACCAGCGGCCAAGTCTGTGGCAATGGGCGGTCTACCTTTGGGATTAGCGCATGACATCAAGCTCATACGTCCAGTGAAAAAAGGACAATCATTGTGTTGGGATGATGTGGCTGTTGATACCAGTACGCATGCCTATAAGATCAGACAAGAGTTGGAAACTAAGTTTAAGTAAGACTTTTTCTTATTGGGAACTTCAGTCTAGATATTCGTTTTCTTGCAGACCAAGATAGCGCCCTACTTTTTTTGCTACTTGTACTTTGTGATGAGCAGAAAAGAAATTAGAGGTTTCGCCATTTTCTAATTGGACGATGTGCTTGGGTGCTAAGACGCAGGCTTTAGCTAGTACAGCTTCTGATAAGTTTTTGTCCAACCTTGCTTGTTTTAACTTATCCCCGTTTATCAGGGGTTCATTGGACAAGTTGTTGGTTAGCATATGGGCTTGGGGTGATTTTTAAGGTGGTCTTACTAGCTCATTATTCTGGTCTGTTGATCTTATCAATCAGATTTCTTGCCTCGGTGACACTTTCCACCTCACCCGTGGCTTCGATTTTCTTGACCATCAAGCCCAGAATTTCGGCACCATGCTCAATGCCCAATAAACCGTAGTGAATGTCGCCTTTGACTCTGGATGTTTCATGGAGTTCGCATTTCTCGCGGGCATAGATATTGCCATCAACTTGTCCGTTCACGAGGACTCTGTGTGCACGAACATCACCATGAACCATGCCAGTGTGACCAATAGCTACTGTAACCTGAGTATCAGTTGAAGATTCGATTGAGCCTTCAATGGTTCCATCTAAGCGAATGCTTTTATTGACCACCATACGACCTTCGATTCTGGTGGCGGCGCCAATCAATGTATCAAAGGACTCTAATGAGTCCGTTGAATTCATTTTTTTTGTTTTATTGAATAACCCCAAAACGTGTCCTCGATACCATCATACTGAATGAAGTATTGATAATGTAGGACTTCGTAGGATGTTTAGCAATTAGCCATTGAGTCAATAAAATCAATGGCTTATGGTGCTATGCAGCACCCTTATAAGACTTATAAGGGGTTATTTACTTCTAGAAGGAACGCTCACAAAAGACAGCTTTGTCACGCCATTTGCTTGGGCAATCGCCATGATTTCTGCCACACGACCATAAGGAACTGCTTTATCAGCACTCACTTGAAGCTGAAACTGAGGTGTCGATGATTGTTGCTTGAGTTCTGCAGCCAATTGTTGATCATTGATGGCATTGCCCTGAAAAGTCAGTTGCCCATTGGCTTCAACGATCAATTGAGCGTTTTTAGCTTGATCTTGTTGAGCGACTGCTTGTGTTTTTGGCAGATTGACCTTCATGGATTGCGGAACGATCAACGGGGCCGTCACAATGAAAATCACCAGCAATACCAGCATCACGTCTACAAGAGGTGTGACGTTGAGTTCGGCCATCAAGCTTTCTTCGCCCCTATTTGATGTCATTGCCATATATTTCCTTTTGCTTCCTTAGTCTTGATTAGTCTTAACAAACTTAATGAATCGGCTTACTTTTTAATTTGTTTTGCAGATAGTCGCAAAAAAGCATCTGTGAAGGTATCAATTTCGGTGACCCAGACTTTTAAACGACGAATAAAGTAGTTGTAGAACAAGACAGCCGGAAGAGCCGCTGCAATACCAATCGCGGTAGCGATCAATGCTTCGCCAATTGGGCCAGCCACAATATCAATACTGGCTTGGCCGCTGGCACTGATTTCTTGAAGAGCCACCATAATGCCCCAAACAGTTCCAAATAATCCAATGAATGGAGCTGTTGAACCGATAGACGCTAACTCAGCAAGACCTTTCTCTTGACCGCGCAGTATTTTTTGTATTTCTTGCCTCATCGGGCGTTCAAGGATTTCATGTATCTCACCAGCATATTTCAAGCTATCAGGATTTTTTTTGTATTCTTGGTATTCATCAAATCCTACTTGTGCGACTTTCGCAAGTTCTGACTGATTGTTGCTAACTAGGCTCATGCCATCTTCCCAGGTTTTAGCATTCCAAAAATCTTCCTGAAATGCATTACAAGCCAAAGCAGATCGTTTGAATTGTTTAATTTTTACGACAGCAATTGACCAGGTCACTACGGATAAAAGAATCAGAATCACTAAAACTACATTGATAATGAAGGAATTCATTTTTGACTATTCTTAAGGTTAAAAGTTATGGGTATTCGAACGACCTGACTGATAATCCTTCCATCTTTTTTGGCGGGAGAAAATTGCCAATTTTTTACAGTTTCTAGCGCTGACTGATCTAAGGACTCGTGACCACTTGATGATTCCAATCTAACTCTTCCCACCCCTCCACCTGGCAAAACTTCAACCAAAAGAGAGACTCTACCCTCCAATCCCATTTTCGCTGCGATGGGAGGGTAAGGTGGCTTCGGATTTTTTAAGTACGCAACTTTAAGGTCAACATCACTAGACTGTGTATTTGCAGGACCTATCCCATTGCTAGCAGAGACTATTGGTGGTGATTGACTATCTTTAGGAATATCTCCCCCAACCTTGTCAACAGATAAATCTTTACGATTAGCTTCCTTAGTCTGACTGCGTGTTTGATTGATTGTACTTTGCTTACCTCCAGAAGATGGGGGCAATGAAAATAACTCAATAATTAAATCCGGTCGCTTTTTGAAATCAAAATTAGGAAGTCCAAAATAAGCAAGCAATCCTAAAATTAAGTGGAGGAAAAATATCCAAATGAACACCCTCTTAAAGCATTCGCTATAAGAAAATAATTGGTTATGTTGAGATATTGGCTGCATTAAATAGTTGGCTCACATAAATCTTCTGATTCAGCTTGACATTTGATGATCGAATCTTTGGCATCTTCAATTTCACCAATATCAACATCTGCGACTATTGATTGGATTCCAATCTCAGACGGATTTAACAATTTTTGACTTCTTAAGTTAGCCAACATATCCATCACGATTGAGGGAGGGGTGATTTGGTCCCAATTAATACCTGATGCATTCAAAGAAGCCTCAGATGAAGCGCCCAATTGCCCTCTTCCAAGATCAATGATCAAGCTATGATTCAGAGATAAATTATCAATACTGATCGCATTGGGACTAGCTCCAACATTGAAATCAAGATTGCCATTATCAGTTGTTGTGAAAATTTGCTGCTGACTAGACCCAACTGATCCAAAAACAATATTGTTGGCGGTATAAGATTGATTACCAGATGTTGTGACATCACCTCTTATTGTGATTGTTCCGTTAAAGCTAGCCGAATTGGGGCTGATATCTCCGGTCATTGAACCAGGCGTACTAATTTGAGTTCCCGTGAAAGCATTGAAACTTGCAAATGCTGCCTCTCCACCAATATCACCATTAAAAGATAGTGTAGGAACTATGCTTGTATTAACAGCAATGGCTTTAACTTCTAAGGCGTGGGTATTGAGCGCCAAATCGTCTAATGTGCCATTGAATGTAATGCTTGGATCCACAGAAATGAGAGTTCGCATTAAACCATTCGTACCATTATCCCCAATGTACACGGCTCCGTTGTATGTTTGATTTTCAAATGTCATCACATCAGCATAAATTTCGATTCGACGAGCAGTTACTGTTAAGACATACAAGTTAGTGTCATTTGAATTAAAGTTAGCATATAAACCTAAATCAGAGCCAACTCGTTCATTAAATGCAACTAAACCACTACCGGCATCAATGCTTAAAGATCTTTGATTTGATTTTGAGTTAGCTCCTGCTGTTATTGTTCCATTAAAAGTAATGTTTGAATTTGAAGATGTAAGACTGACTGTTCCGTTATAGCCAACAATTAAGCTTCCGTTATATGTTTGGACGCCAGATGTTGAGATATCACTCATTAAAGTGATAGCTCCAGAATTATTAGCATCTCTATTAACAATTAAAGAGCTTAATCTTATAGAGTTAGAAATATCCATACTGATGGAGCCACCATTGGAATATAAAGCTCCACTGCCAAGTGCATTTGAACTACCTAAGTGAATCCTCGATGTATTAATGTAGGTGCCACCACCGTATGTGTTCGTGCCAGACAAGATCAAGGTGCCAGCGCCCGTCTTCGTCAAAGCACCGCCGCCCAATAAATTGGCTGAGATAGTCACCGTGCCACTGCTATTCGTCACGCT
>Ga0164293_10000595_pt1 | contig 29084 bp, 26 predicted proteins | sample GEODES118metaG_FD_111487 | JGI IMG/M metagenome (GOLD analysis project Ga0164293, IMG submission 111487) | Eutrophic lake water microbial communities from Lake Mendota, Wisconsin, USA - GEODES118 metaG | ecosystem: Environmental > Aquatic > Freshwater > Lake | place: USA: Lake Mendota...
CCTTTAGGGGTTGGGGTATATGTCAGATTCTACATTATTTAAAGTAACAATCGATAATATCACGATTGAAGTGCCAGCAGGAACTACTGTTCTCAATGCTGCACGTAAAATTGGTGGTGAAGTGGCACCTCCTGCAATGTGTTATTATAGCAAGTTAGAAGGAAGTGGAGGAAAATGCAGAACCTGTTTGGTAGAAGTAAGCAAGGGTTCAGAAAAAGATCCCAGACCAATGCCAAAATTGGTGGCTAGTTGTAGAACAACTGTAATGGATGGGATGGAAGTAAAAAATATTACCAGTGAAAAAGTTATTGATGCACGAAACGGAGTGGTAGAATTTTTATTAATCAATCATCCTTTGGATTGTCCGGTTTGTGATCAAGCAGGCGAATGTCATTTACAGGATTTAAGTTACGAACATGGTAAAGAAGGAACTCGATATGAATTTCAAAGAAGAACCTTCAAGAAACACGATATAGGTCCTTATATACAATTACACATGACAAGATGTATTCTATGTTATCGTTGTGTATATACGGCCGATCAATTAACCAACAAGAGAGAGCACGGCATTTTAGATAGAGGAGATCATGCTGAGATTGCTACATTCATTGAAAAGAGTTTAGACAACGATTTTATAGGAAACGTAATTGATGTTTGTCCTGTAGGAGCATTAACCGATAAAACATTCCGTTTTAAAAATCGTGTTTGGTTTTTAAAACCAATGGATGCACATAGAGATTGCCCAACTTGTTCTGGTAAAGTGACTTTATGGAATAGAGGTGATGAAGTGTTTAGAGTAACTGCAAGAAAAGATCAATGGGGTGAAGTAGAAGATTGGATTTGTAATACATGTCGCTTTGAGAAAAAGAAAACAAGTGATTGGGTAATTGAAGGACCTAGAATGATCGACCGTCATTCAGTAATATCTCAAGGGCATTATGCTGGTAATGTTGGAACAACTATACCAACAGAAACATTTGAAAAAGTGCACAATGGACGTCAACCAAATTTGCTAATGGACATCCATGATGTAAGCAATGTAAACAAACAGCATATTCGTTTGAGTTTATTGGAAAGACCAGCTCATTCAACAGATTTTACACCTAATCAAGATTAATTAATATACGCATGACACTATTGGCTTTTGATTGGATTTTAATGGTAGAGAAATTGATTCTGATTGCAATCATTGTATTTGCAAGTTTAGGCATTGCTTTATATACCACCTTTGCGGAACGTAAAGTGGCCGCTATTTTACAAGATCGTCCAGGACCAAACAGGGCTGGACCTTTTGGGCTTCTACAACCATTTGCAGATGGATTGAAATTAATCATGAAAGAAGAAATCATCCCCAACTCTTCCAATAAAGCTTTATTTATTTTAGGCCCTGGATTGGCGATGACAGCTGCATTAATGACTTGCTCTGTAATTCCTTGGAGTAGCCATGTAGAATTATTTGATCGAAAAATTGATTTGCAAATTGCAGATATTAATATTGGTATTTTATACATTTTTGGAGTAGTGAGTTTGGGTGTTTATGGTATCATGATTGGTGGATGGGCATCGAATAATAAATTTTCTTTGATGGCCGCATTAAGAGGGGCATCTCAAGCGATCAGTTATGAGTTAGCGATGGGGCTTTCATTGATAGCTGTTCTGATGATATCTGGCTCTTTGAGTTTAAAAACAATTGTTGATGAACAAATGGCAGCTGGATCATTGTGGAATATTGCTTATCAGCCTTTGGGGTTTGTTATATTTTTCATTTGTGCTTTGGCAGAGTGTAACAGAACGCCATTTGATTTACCTGAAGCTGAAAATGAATTGAATTTTGGATACCACCAAGAATACTCTTCCATGAAATTGGGATTCTATCTCTTCTCTGAATACATCAATATGATTATGAGCAGTGCCGTAATGGCTTGTTTATTTTTTGGCGGTTACGATATTCCTTTTTTAAATGAAGCAACATTATCACCTAATTTTGCCGCAATACTTGGTTTATTAGCATTATTAACCAAGATTGTAATTTTCATTTTTGTATTTATGTGGATCAGATGGACCATCCCAAGATTTCGTTACGATCAGTTGATGAATGTGGGGTGGAAAAAATTAATTCCATTGGCTTTGTTCAATATGTTATTGACGGGCGCATTGATATTATGGAAACAAGGGTAGAAGAGAGATAAGAGATAAAAGATAAAAGATAAAAGATACAGGTCAGCGAATATTTAAATATAAAATTGTAAAAGATTAATATAAATGCAAGCATTAACAAGCAGAGGGAAAGAAGTGAGCCGTAAGCCAATGAGCTTTATGGAGCGACTGTACATCCCCTCAATTCTAAAAGGTATGGCTATCACATTCAGCCATATTTTTAAGAAACAACCAACTATTCATTATCCTGAACAAAAGCGTGAGTTTAGCCCGGTATTCCGTGGGTTGCATGTACTCAATCGCGATGAAGAAGGTAGAGAGCGTTGCACAGCATGTGGATTGTGCGCAGTTGCATGCCCAGCAGAAGCCATCACCATGGAAGGTGCAGAACGTTTAGAAGGAGAAGAAAATAAGTATAGAGAAGAAAAATATGCCGCCAAATATGAAATCAATATGTTGCGTTGTATTTTCTGTGGTTTATGCGAAGAGGCTTGTCCTAAAGACGCCATTTATTTAAGTGAAACTTTTGCGCCGGCAAATTTTACTCGTAAGGGTTTTATTTATGGCAAGGAAGATTTGTTAATTCCAGATCCAATCACTGCTCCTGAAGAATTTGCAAAAGCAAGAGGAGCCCATAGAAACAATTAATCAAATGAGTATAGTTCAACTATTATTTTCTTTTTTAAGTGTACTTGCAATATTCGGTGCTATCATGGTATTGGTAAGTAAAAATCCAGTGCATAGTGTATTGTGGTTGATCACCGTATTCTTTGCCATTTCTGGTCATTATGTTTTATTGAATGCACAATTTTTGGCAATTGTAAATTTAATTGTTTACGCAGGTGCCATCATGGTATTGTTTCTTTTTGTAATCATGCTAATGAATTTGAATGCAGAAGCTGAGCCACGCAAACATTTATGGATGAAATTTGCCGGGGTAATTGCTGGCGGATGTTTTCTAATGGTTTTGGTTTCGTTGATTCGTCAAACAACAGAATTAACTGGTAAAACAGCATTGATGAAAGAAGGAAATATCGGTTTAATAAAGAACTTAGGAAAGGCATTGTTTAGTGATTATGTGGTACCATTTGAAATAAGCAGTGTATTGTTTTTAAGTGCAATGGTAGGTGCAGTTGTGATTGGAAAAAAAGATTAACCCCCCGGCCCTCCCGACTAGTCGGGACAGGCTCTAAAGGGGGGATTTTGAACAGGCTTAAAAGTAGGTGCTGTTTCCGGGGGAAAGATGGAAGATTTTGAAATATTTTGTTAACATCCGTAAGGAATAAAAAATTGCCCCTTTAGGGGTTGGGGTTATGCCTATACAATATTATATATACTTCTGTTTGGCGCTATTTAGCATTGGTATTATTGGTGTACTTACCAGAAGAAATGCCATTATCGTTTTTATGTGCATAGAACTGATGTTGAATGCCGTGAATTTATTATTGGTTGCTTTTTCTAAAGTGCATTACGGTGCAGCTATAGCTGGAAATCCTGCAACCACTGCAGGAGTTGATGGACAATTATTTGTTTTTTTTATTATGGTTGTTGCAGCTGCAGAAGTAAGTGTTGGGTTAGCTATTATAGTAATGATGTATAGAAATACCCATTCGGTAGATGTAAACTTTTTGAACAGATTGAAAAATTAGTATGAATAAAATTGTTTTTTTAGTTCCCCTTTTCCCTCTGTTGGGATTTCTGATCAACGGATTAGGAAGAAAGTCATTGTCTAAGTCGGCCATTGGAATTATTGGTTCAGGAGTAATACTTTTGTCCTTTCTTACTTCATGTTATTTATTTGCCATTATTAATTCGGCAGCAGAAGGTCAGTTGCAGTCGGTAGTAACGTTGTTCAACTTTATATCGGTAGATGCCTTCACCATCCCATTTGCATTTCAAGTAGATCAATTGTCGGTTTTATTTTTATTGATTATTACAGGAATTGGCTTTTTAATACATCTCTATTCTTCGGCTTATATGAAAGACGAAGAAACACATCATTTTGGGAGGTACTTTGCCTATTTAAATTTATTTGTTTTCTCCATGTTGTTATTGGTAATGGGCGCCAACTATGTTATTATGTTTATTGGTTGGGAAGGGGTAGGATTGTGTTCTTATTTGTTAATAGGGTATTGGTTTAAAAACAATGATTTCAACTACGCAGCTAAAAAAGCATTCATCATGAATCGTATTGGCGATTTAGGATTTTTGTTAGCAGTATTTTGGTTACTGTTTAAATTGGGTACTGTAAACTATGGCGATGTATTTGCTCAGGTTGCCAGCTTGAGTAGTTTTGATATTGCTACCATTACTACTTTACTCTTTGTTGGAGCAATGGGAAAGAGCGCACAAATTCCTTTGTATACATGGTTGCCAGATGCAATGGCAGGTCCAACTCCAGTATCAGCTTTGATACATGCTGCAACAATGGTAACCGCAGGTATATATATGATTGCGCGTAGCAATATTTTATTTACGATGGCACCAACCACGCAAACCCTGATTGCGATTATTGGTTTATCAACCGCCATTTTTGCTGCAACCATTGCATTCAAACAAAATGATATTAAAAAAGTATTGGCTTATTCTACAGTAAGTCAATTAGGCTATATGTTTTTAGGATTAGGCGTAGGGGCTTATACTGGAGCAGTTTTCCATGTTATGACCCATGCTTTTTTCAAAGCCTTGCTTTTCTTAGGTGCAGGTTCTGTAATACATGCCATGCATCATGAGCAAGACATTCGAAAAATGGGGAATCTTAAAAAATACATGCCCATAACACATATCACTTTTCTATTAGCTTGTTTGGCTATCGCGGGAATACCACCTTTCTCAGGATTCTTTTCTAAAGATGAGATATTAGCTGCTGCATTTGCCAACAATCCGATCTACTATTATATTGGCGTTGCTGGAGCTTTGATGACTGCATTTTATATGTTCCGATTATATAGCCTTACGTTCTTAGGAAAGTTCAGAGGAACCCATGATCAAGAACATCATTTGCATGAAAGCCCTGCAGCAATGACTATTCCTTTAATTGTATTAGCCGTACTTTCTGTTGCTGGTGGGTTTATTGGCATACCTGAAGTGTTTGCAGAAAACAAACATTGGTTAGAACATTTTCTTGCCCCCATTTTTGCTGAATCAACCAAATTGTCAACAGTGCATCATTTAAGTCATTCGCAAGAATATATCATGATGGGTACTGTAACAGTATTGATTATTGGTGTTATTTTATTTGCAATTAATGCATTTAAGAAATTTACTGGTGAAAATGAATTGGCCGAAACTGGTTTAGGAAAATTGCTCGAGAACAAATGGTATATAGATGAGTTGTACAATAAAGTAGTTGTTGGTCCTATTAATTCATTAGCTGGGTTCTCTAAAAACTTTATTGAGAAAGTAGGAATTGATGGAGCAGTAAATGGTGTTGGAAAATTAGTATCCTATAGCTCAAGGCAATTGCGATTGGTCCAAAGCGGTCAAGTTGCGAGTTATCTTTTAATTATGATTTTATCGATAGTGGTATTTTTTATCATATGGTTCAACGATATCACCATCATGAAATTTTTAAATAAATTATTTTAATTCTATTCATCAAGTAGCATAGTATAATGATAGCCTTATTACTCATATTAATTCCTTTAGTTGCTGGTTTCTGTTCATTTGGATTGAAGCAGGGATCTTCTGCTAAAAACTTTTCTTTGCTAATTTCAATTATAACTTTGGTTATTGCTCTATTTGCAATTGGTTCACCAACTGGAGGATCATACGATTCAGCATGGTTAACCGATTTGGGCAGTAGGTTTACTTTGAAATTAGATGGCATGGGCAAAATGCTCTGCTTGCTCACTGCAGTTTCCTATCCTTTGATTTTTGCTGCTGTTTATAAAAATGAATACAAAAACCCTGCATCTTTTTTTGGCTTGATGTTACTTACTCAAGCAGGTTTGATGGGCGTCTTTTTAGCAGCCGATGCGCTGTTGTTTTATTTCTTTTGGGAATTGGCTTTAATTCCAGTTTACTTTTTGTGTTCTTTGTGGGGAGGAGAAAAAAGGATTGCAGTTACTTTTAAATTTTTCGTGTACACTTTTATCGGTTCTTTGCTAATGTTGGTTGGTATTTTGTATGTGTATTTTCATACAGCAGATCATTCTTTTGCTTTACAATCTTTTTACAAGGCACAACTTAGCAACCATCAACAGTCTTATGTGTTTTGGTTGTTTTTTATTGCATTTGCAATTAAAATGCCCATTTTCCCATTGCATACATGGCAACCAGATGCCTATGAACAGGCACCAACGGCTACAACAATGGTATTGAGTGGCGTAATGGTTAAAATGGGTGTATTTGCAGTGTTCCGTTGGTTATTACCTGTTTTCCCAAATGCAGCAGCTAATAATTCATTCGTCATTATTATTTTATCTGTAATAGGAATGTTGTACGCTTCACTAATTGCCATCAAGCAAGATGATATTAAGCGTTTGATTGCTTATTCGTCAATAGCTCATATTGGCTTAATGTGTGCTGCCATGTTTACCAATAATAAAGCTGCATTTGATGGAGTGATGATACAAATGTTTTTTCACGGCGTGAATGTGATAGGCTTATGGATTGTTGCTGATTTAATTGAAAAACAATTGGGTACCAGAAAATTAAGTGAATTAGGAGGGTTGGCCCAGAAAGCACCTGCCATGGCAATTCTTTTGGTAGTAATGGCTTTGGCCAATGTAGCACTTCCTTTAACCAATGCGTTTATTGGAGAGTTCTTAATGTTTAGTGGGCTCTTCCAATACAATCTGTTTATTGCAGCTGCAGCTGGCGTTAGTATTATTTTAGCGGCAGTGTATACCTTGAATATGGTGCAAAGTGTTATCTATGGAAATTTGAATACTGTTACCGAGAAAGCAACTGATATCAGTTTAAATGTAAAATTGGTATTGGTAATTATTGCAATTACAATTATTGTATTTGGGGTTTTTCCTCAACCAATGATTGATTTAACTAAAACGAGTGTAGAAGCTTTATTTGTAAAAAAGTAAATCGAACATCTTTAACTATTATGAACGCAATTATATTTTCAGCAATTATGGGTGTAGTAATGATGTTTAGTGGCATCTTGCTTCAAAAAAAATCTGCAGTAACTACAACTGCAATTGTTTCTTTGATTTTATTGTTGTCCATGAATCTATTGGATAGCTATAGCATTTTCTCTATCAATGTAGACACCCATGATTTATTGCATTTTAATAAATTTGGCTTATTCTTTAATTCCATCTTAATTGCAGCAACATTGATTTTTGTAATGTTGTGTGGCTCGGATATTGAAAAAACAGGTGTTAATGTTGCAGACTATTATGCATTGATTTTCTTTGTTTTATGCGGAACAAGTATACTTACTTCTTTTAATGGATTATTGATGTTGTTCTTAGGTATAGAAATCATGTCGATACCATTGTATATTTTAACAGGAGCAGAAAAAAGAAATTTAAAAAGCAATGAAGCTTCCTTAAAATATTTCTTAATGGGGGCATTTTCTACAGGTCTCTTATTGATGGGTATTGCCCTTATTTACGGTGCTACAGGGTCTTTTTCTTTGCAAGTTTCTTCTACTATGGCGGTAACTGCAGGTGCAATGCCAACATCATTCTTGCAGATTGCAGGCTTGATTTTATTATTTGTTTCAATGTGCTTTAAAGTGTCTGCAGCACCATTCCATTTTTGGACGCCCGATGTTTACGATGGTGCCCCAAGTGTATTTACTTCTTTTATGGCAACAGTAGTTAAGGCTGCTGGCTTCTTCGCTTTCTTAAATTTGTTTGAATCAAATACTGCTATTCTAGGACCTTCTTGGAAAATTTTATTGTCATTTGTAATTGTTGCTACTTTGCTGGTAGGCAATATCACAGCTGTTTTTCAACAGAGTATCAAAAGAATGTTGGCCTACTCGAGTATTGCACAAGCTGGCTTTATGCTATTTGCTTTGTACAGCAATAATGATTTAGCAAAAGAGGGTATTTTATTATATGCCGTAGCTTATTGTTTGGCAACAATTGGATTTTTTGCCATTTTAATAAAAGTGAAAGATTATACTTTTGATGGTTTCAATGGATTGGCAAAAGCCCAGCCAGTATTGGCATTTACAGGTGTAGTTTTTCTAATGTCATTGGCAGGTATTCCTTTAACTGCTGGATTTTTTGCCAAATATTATATGTTGGCCTCAGTGGTAAAATCTGGCGGATCACTTTGGATAGTTCTGGTTGCAGTGCTTTTTGCGGCTGTAAGTGTTTACTATTATTTTAGAGTAATACAATCCATGTACTTTAAAGAAGGTGTTCCAGAGATTTCATCAATAACGCCAAATTTTAAATTAGGCCTTATCTTGGTGGCATCGGCAGTGATTCTTATTGGCGTTCTTCCTTCAATAGTGCTCAATTGGTTCTATTTTTAACCACTCTTCATAAATAGTCTAAAAGCTGCAAGGGTTTAAGCATTCCCAATTACCTTTATTGGGTAAAATAATATTAAACGCTTTACATGAATGCTTTCGATTCTTTAAACCTTGCTTGGCGAACAGTTAGGGGAAATAAATTACGTGCTGGTATAACAGTTGCCATCATTGCTTTTGGTATTATGGCTTTGATTGGCATTATTACCGCCATAGAAGCCATGAATCAAAGCTTAAAAGAGAGCTTCTCTTCAATGGGTGCTAATGCATTTAATATTCGATTTAGTGAAACAAGGGTTCGGTTTGGCCCTCCTCAAGGAAATGAAATCAACAAAAGCAAACAAGGTTTAAAGAAGAAAAAGTCCAATTTAGGAAAGCCCATTCGATTAGAAGAAGCAGTATTTTTTAAAGCCAATTATTCTTTTCCCGGAGCAGCTGTTTGTATTTATAGAAGGGGCCCTGGATCGCAAGAATTGCATTACGGTGATAAAAAAACAAATCCTCAAATTACCATGTGGGGAGGTGATGAAAATTATTTGGCAGTAAATGGATATTCAATCAATATTGGCAGAAATCTAAATGAATTGGATATCCAAAGTGGAAGAAATGTTTGTTTAATTGGAAGCAATGTTGCCACCAAACTATTCGGAGATTATCCAGAAAAATGTTTGGAAAAAATTATTAAAATCGGCAGCACACCTTATCGTGTAATTGGTCTTTTAAAAAGCAAGGGATCAAGTGCTTTGCTAAGGCAGGATGATATGGTCCTCACATCATATACTAACGTAAGGCGTTTTGGAAATGGCAGTAATTCTTATTTGCTGGGTGTTGTTGTTAAAAACGTAAAAGAATTGCCTGTTGCAACAGATGAAGCAACTTCTGTTTTTAGAGCGGTAAGAAAATTAGAGCCGATCGAAGACAATAATTTTGTAGTGGAGAAGAGCGATAAATTTGCTGAATTATTTATTGGTTTCTTAGGAAGTATTACAGGGGCAGCAAGTGCTATCGGTTTAATTACATTGATAGGTGCAGCAATTGGATTAATGAATATTATGCTTGTTTCGGTAAATGAAAGAACCAAAGAAGTAGGATTGATTAAAGCCATTGGAGGAAAAAGCAGTAATGTTCGTCAGCAATTTTTATACGAGAGTTTAATCATTAGTCTGTTGGGAGCAATTTTTGGAATTATCTTAGGTATTTTAGTAGGCAATATTTTTGGAATTATTCTGAAAACCGGATTCATTATTCCATGGGCATGGGTAGCAATAGGAATTATTATTTGTTCAATCGTTGGATTGGCAGCTGGTATATATCCTGCAATGAAAGCAGCAAGATTGAATCCGATTGTGGCGCTTAGATACGAGTAAGAGATAAAAGATAAGAGATATGAGATAAAAGATATGAGATAAAAGATAAGAGATAAAAGATGAGAGATAAAAGATAAGAGATGAAAGATACATTGTTATAGATAAGAATTATGAAATGTATCTCATAACTCATAACTCATATCTCATAACTCATATCTCATAATTCATAACTCATATCTCATATCTCATAACTCGTATCTCTTAATTTTCTTGAGCTGGTCGTTGATATAGTATTTAATATCTTCTTCTGTCTTGTGTTTACGCAACCATTCATAGGAAGGGCGTGATTCTTGCATAAAATTTTGTAGTGCATCATCTTTTAGGCCGCTGTATTTTTTTACCAATTCTGCAGAATATCTATAATTAATATATTCTTCTTTTTCATTGGTTTCAAAAAAAGCAAATGCTTTTCGTTTTGCTTTTTCATGCTTTGAGTACCTGTCTAAATTAATTCCCAATCCTGCTCCTGTATTGGATAATGCAGCAACTGGAATTGCATATTGTACCCGATCTCCCATAAAATCTTTTCTCCTTTCTATACTGTCTTCTCTGTAAGTATTGGTAGATTTTGTATATACGGTTACATTGCCCAATGAACGCGCTAGAGGCTTCAGGTATAAATACAGGGTATCTTTTATGAGTAAGTATTTATGAAATGCAAGCGTGTCGAAGTGATAGCCAACAGCCGCAAATGAAAGGATTTGATTGTCCGATACCTCAATTTTAAATCTTCCAATATTGCTCGACATAACTGTTTTCTTTGTTTCAAAATTGGTTACACTTGCCAATACAATTGGCTCATTGGTAACACTGTCTTTTAGGTAGCCCCAAACAGTTTCTTTTTTCTGAGAAAAAACGGTAGTTGAAACAATCAACAAACACAATAAGTAGCAATATTTCATTTGTAAAAGTATTCAAAAATTATGCCATAAAAAAACCCCACAGACTTTATTCTGTGAGGTTTTTGAGTAGGTTGACTTTTAAATATTTCAGTCTATTTTGGGTCTAGCGCTTCTTTAATTCTTTCAGTTAAGTCAACTAAATGAATTTTACTCATTTTGTCTGTTGTACTTGCAGCAGCACCATTTAGTTGACCGCGAAGGCTTGCTAATTGTGCACGAACGATTGCAGTAACGTCAGATTTCTTTGCATCAATACCAGCGCTAGGAGCACCTCCAAATGAAATGGTAATGCCTCCAGCAGGAGCGGCAGATGGATTTAAAATAGCAGTTAATCTATCTACATATGCTCTTTGCAACATTCTCTTATAGGTATCAATGGTTTTTTTGCTGCTTAATTCATTGAATACAGTGCTTTGAACATCGTTCAATAGCTCCATTGCAGTATAGGCTTTATCTAAACCAAAACGTTCAGCACTTAATTGTAAACGACCCAAACGGTCTGTACTTACAATACTATTTAAAGTTCTTTCTTGCAAGCTCATGATAGGATCTGCGCTAATAGGATTGTTGAACTTATTCCACATTGCACGATCTACTAACCATGTTGGTGTTTCAAAAACATTTTTATTAATAAAGCCAACTGCATCTTTTTGACGAGTCTTAGGAACAATTTCATAAACAGCTTCGTTTTGTTCTACTGTTTTGAATGTTTCATAAACTCCACCAATATTGGTACTCACATGTCCAATATATCTGCTGAATTGACCTAGGGTTTGAACATACATATTGGCAAGGTTTTCGTATTGATCACCTTCTTCCTTAGTCCATTCTGGCAAACCTTTCATCACTCTCTTTAAATTCATTACACCATACTCACTTGCTTTAACAGAATTGTCGCTTAAGTCTTCACTTTGGCTTCTTGGATCAACTCTATTACCACTTTCGTAGGTGCCAAACCAATGACGAGGATTTTCTTTTAAAGCAGCAGTAACCATTTTATTACTGTTCATCTTTGTTTCATCTTCTGTATTACCTGGGATATAACCATAACCCCATTTCATAGCCCATTTGTCGTAATCGCCAATTCTTGGATACAATCCTTTTCTGCTGATATTGTCTTCTGGTTGAGCAACATAGTTAAAACGAGCATAGTCCATAATAGATGCGGTATGGCCATTTGCTTCAACCCATTGCTTATCTCTTAATTTTTCAACAGGAGTTTGGCTACTGCTTCCCATATTATGACGAAGGCCTAAAGTATGGCCTACTTCATGAGAAGAAACAAAACGAATTAAATCGCCCATTAATTGATCGTCATACTTCATACTACGTGCACCCGGATCACTTGGGCCTGCTTGAAGCATATACCAATCGTGTACCAATTTCATTACGTTATGGTACCAACCTATATGGCTCTCTAATATTTCTCCGCTTCTTGGATCATGAACATTTGGTCCGTAAGCATTTGCTATATCTGATGCAAAATAACGAACCACTGAGAAACGAGCATCTTCCATACTCATTGTCGTGTCGTTTTCTGGCCATTCTTTACCCATAATTGCATTCTTGAATCCTGCTTTTTCAAAAGCAGCTTGCCAATCATTGATACCTGCAATTAGGTGAAATCTCCATTGTTTTGGCGTAGCGGGATCTATATAATAGATAATTGGCTTTTTAGGTTCAACCAATTCGCCTCTTCTCCATTTTTCCCATTCCCCATCTTTTGGTTCTAATCTCCAACGAACAGCAAAACTTATGTCTTCTACTTTCTGCTGCGAATCGCTATAGCGAACAAATTCATCGGTAAAGAATCCTACTCTTTTATCAGCAATTCTACGTTGCATAGGCACTTTAGGCAATAACAATAATGAGGTGTTGATTTCCATGGTTACTGCACCTGCATCTCTAGCAGCAGCGATTCCTGTTGCTGGAGGTAAACCTGGTATACTAGGTCCTAGGGAAGGGGCAGATTGGTATGTTTTTACTGTAACAATCTCTGTGTTAATTGGATAGGTAGTTATTTTACCTATATAAGAGCGGTCTTGCGCCAAAGCAGATAGGCTGTATCTTCTTTTAATATTGGGGTTAACGCTTACAGCTTGATTGTCTCCTTTGAAGAAGTCTGTAACATCAATAACCACTCCAGAAGAATCTTTACCCAATGCAGCAATTGGAAATGCAGAAGCAATAGCGTTTAAATTTGAGTTAGTAACCGCCTTGTAGATGTCTTGATTTTCCGCTGCTTGATTAACCAAGGTTATGGTTCTTAAGAAAACAGTGTTATTAGGACCTTTTTCAAAACTAATACTTTGTTGATTGGCAATTTCGCCCCCATAACCAGCACCTGCCGGCACTTTAGCAAAACGAACTACTGATAAGATTTCTCTACCAAAAATTGAATCGGCAATCTCAAAATAATATTTGTCTTCAACCTTGTGTACAGTAAACAATCCTTGCTTTGTAACGGCTTTTGAAGTAATCACGTCTTTATAGGCTTTAGGACCTTGACGTTGAGCAGCTCCAAAACCGCCCATGCCTGCAGGGGGAGTGGCCCCATTTGGTGGCGTTTGTGTAGTTGGGACAGGGGTTGTAGGCCCTTGTGGCGTTGGGTTCTGAGGCCTTTGCTGTGCAAATAAACCAACAGCAAGTACCCAAGTAGTTGATGTGATTAAAATTTTTTTCATTGAAATAATTAATAGTTAGATAAAGGGATAAAGATATAAATGTGTGGCATTTAACAATATTTTCGAGGAACAGTTTGATGAAAGGCAATAAAATTTGATAAAATCGGTAAAAAGGAATGAAAGTTTATGCATTGATAATTTGTTGCTTTAAATAAAATCCCTACTTTGTAAGCCCTTTTGGTGCGACAGAAAAGTTTTTAATTATAAAGGATTTTTTTAGTAGCATTGTGGGGTCAAAATTTTTAAACCAACTGTAAATTTTTAAAAAACAAAAATCAATTGAGTCATGGCTGAAACAAAACCAACCGCAGCGGTAAAAAGTGCACCTTCAGTTCACCCAAAGAAGAGTGGCAACGCAATTTCATGGATCGCTCCATTAGCATGTATTATTTTGGGTTATGTTATCTGGAGATTTGTATTAGGAGCACCTAGTAATTTCACTACGCCAGATCCAAGTGGTGGTTTTTGGCCACAGCATAAAGGACCTAAAGCTGGTTTAAGTAAAATGTATGAGGGTGGAATTGTTGTACCAGTTTTAATTGGTAGTTTCTTTATTGTTATTACTTTCTGTATTGAAAGATTCTTAACAGTAACCAAAGCTGCAGGTTCTGGAAGCATTGCAGAATTTGTTCGTACCGTTCAGTTTCATTTAGCCAACAAAGAAGTAGACAAAGCATTGGCTGCTTGCGATAAGCAAAAAGGATCTGTTGGTAATGTAATGAAAGCAGGTTTGAAAAAATACAAAGAAATGATTGGCAATACGGAGTTCGATACAGAACAAAAAGTACTAAACATTCAAAAAGAAGTAGAAGAAGCAACAGCTTTAGAATTACCGATGTTAGAAAAAAACTTGGTATTTCTTTCAACACTTGCTTCAGTGGCAACTTTGTTAGGACTATTTGGTACGGTATTAGGTATGATTAAATCATTCTCTGCATTAGGAGATGAAGGTGGCGGAGACGCAGCTCGTGAATTATCAAAAGGTATTTCTGAGGCTTTATTTAATACAGCTTTAGGTATCGGTACTTCAGCAGTAGCGATCATCATGTACAATGTATTTACTACTCGTATTGATGGCATCACTTACGGAATTGACGAATCTGGTTTCACTTTAACTCAAAGTTTTGCAGCCAACTATAAATAATCATTGATTGTTTATGGAATTGCAATTCTTTAGAATCTAATTAGTGAAATTGTAAAAAAATAATAATGGGTAGAGCCAAATTACCTCGCAAGAGTACTACTATCGACATGACTGCAATGTGCGACGTGGCCTTTCTTTTATTGTCGTTCTTCATTTTAACGACAAAGTTTAAGCCTTCCGAAGCCATTGCTGTAACTACGCCCAATTCAGTAGCCGCTAAAGTAGCCCCCCAAAAGGATTATGTAATGGTTATTTTAGATAAGGATGGTAAAGTGTTCATTGAAATGGACGATAAAGCCAAAAAAGAAGTGGTTGCCAATACGTTGAATACCACAAGAAACCTTAACCTAGATCTTAAAGCATTTCAAAATGCATTATTTTTTGGGGCACCATTGGGTAGTATGGCTTCTTTTTTAGCAATGCCTGAAGATCAAAGAAAAGGAGATAGATTACCTGGAATACCAGTAAAAGATACCGCCAATAATGAGCTAACTATATGGATGAGGGTTATTAAAGATGCATATTTAGGACAAAAAGAACCTGCCTTCTTGTTGAAGGGAGACAATCTTGCTAAATTTCCTGCATTCAAATCTATCATCGATGCGTTCAAAAAGAATGATATCTTGAAATTCCAGATGATTACTACGCCAGAAGCTGCGCCAGTAGGTACAGATTTATGGAAAATGAATCAGGCAGGCGAGAAAAGAGAAGAATAATTATTTATAAAAAAATTAAATTCTACCGACATGGCAGAAATGGATACTTCGAGCGGCGGCGGACACAAGAAAGGCCCCGGCGTCAAAAAAGGAAAAAAATTATCAACAAGAGTAGATTTAACTCCCATGGTGGATTTGGGTTTCTTGTTGATTACGTTTTTCATCTTCACCACAACCATGAGTCAACCAACGGCCATGAAGCTCTTTTTACCAAAAGATGCAGATAAGCCAGAAGACCAAAATAAGGCGAAGGAGTCAGGTGTTATTACCCTGCTTTTAGGCGATTTTAATAATGTTTTTTATTATGAAGGACAGTTATTGCCAGATGCATCCAATTTTAAATCGAGCACTTTCAAAGAAATAAGAACTGTGTTGATGGATAAAAAACAAAGAACACCTGAAAAAGATTTAGTTGTTATTGTAAAACCATCTTCAGAATGTACTTACAGAAATGTGATTGATATTCTCGATGAAATGTCGATTAATGTATTAAAACGCTATGCATTGGTTGATATTTCTGAAATAGAAGAACAGTTGGTAAAAATTTCCGATAAAAACGGTGCAGCAACAGGTGCGCAATAAGCAAAACAAGAACTAACATTTAACAAATTTTACAATGGACGTAAATAAAATTTTAACAGCCGATTTTCTAGACCTTATTTTCGAAGGCCGGAATAAAGAATATGGTGCTTATGATTTACGTAAAACTTACAATAAGCGTATTACTTATGCTTTAGTAGGAACATTCCTTATTTGCGCCTTATTATTGGTAGGTTCTATTATTGCCAATACTGCCAAAAAAGGAAAGTCCGAAATCATCGTGCAAGATGTGTCTTTGGAAAACGTGCAACAACAAGAAAAAAAGGTTGAACCACCGCCTCCGCCGCCACCTCCAAAACAAGAACCTCCTAAAGTGGAAATCACTAAATTCACCCCTCCTAAAATTGTAAAAGATGAGGAAGTGAAGGAAGATGATGAAATTAAGGAAGTAGAAAAATTAGAAGACACTAAAATCGGTTCTATTAATCAGGAAGGTGCCAAAGATGATGGTATAGTTGCGCCTCCAGTTGAATCTGGAACAGGTGTTGTAGAAGCTCCTAAAGTTGAAGAAGATTACGATAAAGTATTTACTGTGGTACAAATTGCTGCAGAATTCCCTGGTGGATTACCTGCTTGGGCTAAATACTTAGAGCGTAATTTGAACAGAGATTTACCTGTTGAAAACGGAGCGCCTCCAGGAAAATACACTGTAATAGTATCTTTCATAGTATCAAAAGACGGTTCTATCAGTGATGTTGTTGCTGAAAATGATCCAGGATATGGTACAAAGGCTGAAGCTGTTCGTGTAATTACCAAAGGTCCTAAATGGAAGCCTGCAGTACAGAATGGTAGAAACGTAATCTATCGTCATAAGCAAAGTATTACTTTCCTAGTTTCAGAAGAATAAATAAACTTCATCTAATTATTAATGCCTCTTCCAAAAGAAGGGGCATTTTTTTTATTAATCAATCAATCAATAAACCCCTTCGTCGCTGCCCAATAATTTTATCTAAAATAATTTTTATGAATCGACAAAAGCGCAAATGGATAAAATTCTTGAAAGGCTCCTCAGGGATTTATTGATTTATTTTATTATTTAAACTTTTGTCATCGAAGTTTCATTTTTGTTGCATAAAATTCTTGAAACGGTCTGCTGGCTTAGTTTGCTTTTGTACCTTTGCTTATGAATATTTCATTGCAGGGTTGGGATGATACTATTGTAGCGCTAGCTACTGCGCCTGGTATTGGAGCAATAGGGGTGATTCGAGTTAGTGGCCCAAAAACATTTGAGGTAATGAATGATTTATTCCCTTCAAAAAATTTACTTCAACAAGCTTCACATAGTATTCATGTTGGATTGCTAAAAGACAATGGCATTGTTTTAGATGAAGTAGTTTTAAGTCTATTCAAAAATCCCAAATCATATACTGGCGAAGATGTCATTGAAATAAGCTGCCATGGTTCTCCATTTATTCAAGAAAAAATAATCCAAGCAATTGCCTCAAGAGGCATTAGAATGGCCAAGCCTGGTGAATTTACGCAAAGAGCATTCTTAAAAGGGAAATTGGATTTAACCCAAGCAGAAGCCGTGGCGGATTTAATTGCCAGTAATTCTGAAGCTAGCCAAAGAGCCGCATTACATACCATGCGAGGTGGTTTTTCGAATGATCTCAAACAGTTGCGTGAAGCGTTGATCAGCTTTTCTGCATTGATAGAATTGGAGTTGGATTTTTCTCAGGAAGATGTAGAATTTGCAGACAGAACGCAGTTTAAAAATTTAATTGGATCATTACAAAATACAACCCAGCAATTAATTGATTCATTTAAATTAGGCAATGTAATAAAGAACGGGGTACAAGTTGCCATCATTGGAAAACCCAATGCGGGCAAATCTACTTTGCTAAATACGTTGTTGAATGAAAACAGGGCTATCGTAAGTGATATTGCCGGAACAACCAGAGATACCATCGAAGAAGTATTGAATATAGAAGGCGTACTGTTTAGATTAATAGATACAGCAGGCATAAGAGAACATACCCAAGATACTATTGAGCAAATAGGTGTAAGTAAGAGTAAAGAAAAAATGCGCTCAGCACAACTAGTCTTGTATTTATTTGATGTAGAAGAAATGGAAGTTGTTGAGTTAGAAAAAATTGTAGAAGAATTTGAAGCCGAGCAATTAAATTATTTTCTTGTAGGAAATAAAACAGACCATTCAAAAGAACAAGCCATCAAAAAGTTTAAGCAATTTGAAAACTGCATTTTTATTTCTGCAAAATCCAATCAATATATTGATGAACTAAAATCAATGTTGGTTAAGAAAACCATCACTGGTAATATCAATACAGAATCTACCATTGTAACCAATGCCAGACATCACCAGGCATTACTTCAATTAGCAGCGTCATTAGAAGAAGTTAGAGAAGGGCTAGAAAATCGTATCCCTGGAGATTTATTGGCACTGGATATAAGGCAATGTTTGCATCATTTAGGCACCATCACCGGACAAATTACCCACGAAGATCAATTAGATTTTATTTTTAGTAAGTTCTGTATCGGAAAGTAATTGAGCAAACTGAGGTCATCCCTTAAGGCGGGGTAGCCTCTTTATTATTTTTTCATAAAATATTTTAAACTAATTTACATTTTAATAGATTTTCAATGAAACAGTCGAATTCGTTTTTGTTTATACCTTTTTTATTCATTTTTTTTCTTGCTTGCAATAACGAAAATTCCAAAAAGGAAAGTATTGAGGTTAACACCGATTCAAATGTAACGACTGATTCAGTTGCTGTGAATGATTGGCGCGTAAGTAACGCCATTTCTTGTACCAAAGAAATGTTGCCAGGAGATAGTGTATTGTATATGAATGGCGGAGCAAAAGAATTTCAGCCAACCATTTTTAATGATGTAAAGCCAAGCAGTACAATTCCAGAAGGAATGGTTTTTATTCCTGGGGGAGAATTTAGTATGGGTGCACCAAATCCGGTTGGAATAAAAGATGGAGGTAAGGCTCCAATGGAAGATTGCAGGCCAATTCATAGAGTAAAACTAGATCCATATTATATGGATGAACATGAAGTTACCAATGCCGAATTTGCAGCTTTTGTAAAAAGCACCAAATATATTACAGTAGCAGAACAAGCCCCTACCAAAGAAGAGTTTCCTGATGCTATGCCAGATATGTTGGTAGCAGGATCAGTTGTTTTTTCGCCACCCTCTCAACAAGTTAATTTGGATAATTTTTTACAATGGTGGTCTTGGGTAAAACATGCCAATTGGCGTCAACCTTTGGGTGAAGGAAGCTCTATTGTTGGAAAGGAAAATAATCCAGTGGTACATATTGCTTGGGAAGATGCTGTAGCTTATGCAAAATGGGCAGGGAAAAGGTTGCCTACAGAGGCTGAATGGGAATTTGCAGCACGTGGCGGACTTACCGGTAATATGTATTCATGGGGTAACCAATTTAAGCCCAATGGAAAATACATGGGCAATACTTTTCAAGGAACTTTCCCTAGCAACGATAGTAAAGCAGATGGATTTGCAGGCATTGCTCCTGTGAAGCAATTTCAACCAAATGGGTTTGGATTATACGATATGGCTGGTAATGTTTGGGAATGGTGCGAAGACTGGTTCACCGAAGATTATTTTGCCAATTTAAAATCACAAGGGATAGCTAAAAATCCTAAAGGCCCCGCAAAAAGTCATGATCCTTCAGAGCCTGGGGTTCCAAAAAAAGTACATAGAGGCGGGTCTTTTTTATGTACCGATCAATACTGTACCCGATATATGATGGGTACAAGAGGAAAAGGTGACTGGAGAACCGGTACTAATCATGTTGGATTCAGGTGCGTGAAAGACTTTAAATAGTTGTATCTTATCCAAATGAGGATCTTGCCGATAAAAATTTGAGCGCATACTGTATAACTTTCAGAAAGCGGCCTTATTGGTCAATTCGATAGCAGTTGAAGAAGCGCTCAAATCATCTAAATAAACCCCTTGTATTCAATTTTCGCCGTTGACCATTATTCACCAAAACATTCATGTCTTTGCAATATTTTGCATCTTCTTGCTACCAATATTATTTAAACTATCAAATCAACATTTATGAAAAAAGTCTTTTTGTTTTTAGCTGTTTCTATGGCAGCAGTTTTTAATTTAAATGCACAAACTGCAGATGAAATTATTTCAAAATACATCACTGCAATTGGCGGTGCTGATAAGTGGGCCAAAGTGCAATCTATAAAAGTGGAAGGTCAGATTGAAGTGCAAGGAATTGCAATACCATTTACCATGCAAGGTGTTCATATGAAAGGAACACGTGTTGATGCAGAATTTCAGGGGAATAAAATTATTGACATCACTACTCCAACAAAAGGTTGGTCTCAAAATCCATTCGGAGGTAAAGCAACTCTAAGTCCAATTACTGATGATGAATTGAAGCAAAAAGTAGATGAGTTGGATATACAAGATGCTTTTGTTGATTATAAATCTAAGGGGTCAACCGTGGAATTTTTAGGTAAAGACGAAGAAGATGGCAATGAGTATTTTAAAATTAAAATGACCAGTAAAAATGGTAATGACAAAACTTATTTTTTTGATACCAAAACTTATTTGGTGTATAAAATAGAGTCAATTGTAAAACAAGAAGGACAGGAAGTGAAGTCTGCTGTAAAATATTTAGATTATCAAACGATTGATTTTGGAATTAAGATGGCTTTCAAACAAGATCAAGGTCAAATGATGATGGTGAATAAAAAAATAACCATCAATCCTGCTATCGACGCAAGTATTTTCAACGGAAACTAATTACTATAATTAAATGAACTGCTATTGTTCTCTCTGTTTTATGGAGTCAATAGCAGTTTTTTTATTCAACGATTTTTTATGAAACTAAAAAACTTAATTGCGGGATTTTTTTTGATTGGCGTATTAAGCCTTAATGCTCAAACTACCATTAACTCATCCTATTTCCAAGTAATGGGTGCTAGGCCTCTTGGGCCCTCTACCATGAGTGGAAGAATAACTACTATCGATGGTATTACGGCAGATGGGCAGTTGAATTTGTATGTTGGTACGGCCGGTGGTGGTATTTGGAAAAGTCAAAATGGGGGACTCAGCTTCACACCATTATTCGATAAGTATTGTCAGTCTATCGGGGCTTTAGCAATAGAACCGGGTAATTCAAAAGTGGTCTATGCTGGTACCGGAGAAAGCAATATGCGAAATTCAGTTTCTTATGGAGATGGATTATATAAAACAACTGATGGTGGAAATAACTGGCAAAAAATCGGATTAGATAGCACAGAGCGAATTAGTAAAATATTGGTAGACCCTACCGATAAAAAAACGGTTTATGTTTCAGCGCCAGGTCCTTTATGGAATAATTCAACACATCGTGGATTGTACAAAACAACTGATGGTGGAAAAACCTGGAATAAAATTTTATATGTAAACGAAGAAACGGGATGTGCGGATATTGCCATTCATCCAACTAAGCCATCCACTTTATTTGCCTCTATGTGGAAGTTCAGAAGAAAAGCATATGCATTTAATTCTGGTGGATCTGGAAGTGGTTTATTTAAATCTACTGATGGAGGTAAAACTTGGAATAAACTTACCAAAGGATTGCCCGAAGGGGAATTTGGAAGAATCGTTGTTACCATCAATCCTTCCAAACCATCCGAATTAATGGCCATCGTAGAAGCAAAAGTATCAGGTATATTTATTTCCGAAGATGAGGGCGAAACTTGGGTAAAGAAACCATCCAATGAAAATTTAACTGCTCGTCCTTTTTATTTCAGCACATTGGTATATGATCCGAAAGATCCTAAAAGAGTATATCGCCCTGCCTATGATTTTCAATTCTCCAATGATGGAGGAAATTCATGGAGCGGTGCTTTTACAGGAGGAGTTCCGCCACATGCCGATCATCACGCATTGTGGATCAATCCCAACAATCCAGAAATGATGTTTTTGGGAACAGATGGAGGCATTTACACAAGCACCAACCGCGGAACCGCATGGAGTTATTTAAATAATCTTCCAGTAGGTCAATTTTATCATGTGTCTACCGATAATCAAATTCCTTATCATGTATATGGGGGGTTGCAAGACAATAATAGTTGGATGGCGCCAAGCTCTGCACCTGGTGGAGTTACTGCAGTTGATTGGAGATGGATCAATGGGGGAGATGGATTTTGGGTGCAGCCTAGCTTGTTAAATCCAAAAATTGTTTTCTCCGAATCGCAAGGAGGTGAAATTTCTAAAGTAGATTTATCAACCGGACTCTCATATGGTATTCGTCCTAAAAAGTTGGAAGGAGATGATGAGCATAGATGGAATTGGAATACACCTATTGTTATGGGTGCATCTAAAAAGAAAAATGCAGCAGGTAAACCTGTTTACAATTTATACACAGCCGCTCAATATTTATTTAGATCAAATGATGACGGAAAAAATTGGCAGCGAATCTCTCCTGATTTAACTACCAATGATCCCAATAAAATCAATCAGGCAGAAAAAAATACGGGAAGCATTACAGGTGATAATACAAGTGCAGAAAACCATTGTACAATCTTTACAATAACACAAGATCCAAAAAATGAAAATATTATTTGGGTAGGTACAGATGATGGCAATTTGCAATTAACAACAGACGGCGGAAAAACCTGGCAAAACAAAGCTGCTGAAATTTGGAAAACTGGCGTGCCTGAAAAAACCTGGATCAGTAGTATTGAAGTGTCTTCATTGGATTCCAAAAGAATTTATGTAACACTCGATAATCATATGTATGGCGATATGCATACTTATGCAGTAATGAGTTCGGATGGCGGCAATACTTGGAAAAAATTCAGCTCTTCAGAATTTACTGGTTTTGCGCATGTTATTAGAGAAGATCTTGTAAATGAAAAGTTGTTGTTTCTTGGAACAGAAATGGGGCTATTTATTTCTTTAGATGGAGGTAATAATTGGATGCGCAGTAAATACCAAAATATGCCATGGTATAATTTGGTACGTGATATTAAAATTCAACCCCAAACCAATGATTTGGTAATTGGAACACATGGAAGAGGCATTTATATTATCGACAATATTCAGCCATTGCGTGAATTGGTAAAATCTGATCTGAATCAGTCAGTTATTTTTTATCCAATTCAAAATTTTAAATACGAGTACAGTCCACAATTTCCTCGGCCAGCTGATAATTTATCAGGATGGAATGGAGGAAGCAATGGTGTAGCACCCACATTCTATTATTATTTAAAAGAGAGAAGCAATAGTGGAGTTAAATTGGAGATTTATGATGCAGCTAATAAAAAAATAAAAGACATCAATGGTTCGAGTTCGAAGGGATTAAACAGAGTTTATTGGGATTTAACCATCAACGCGCCTAAAGTTGCACAAGGTGGATACATTGCTCAATCATCTGTGTTGAGTTCTTCAGTTATTGGTCCTAAGGTTGATATAGGCAAATACAAAGTAGTAGTAAAAGCTGATGGAAAAGAGTATGTCCAAAATATACTAATTGAAGCAAACCCATCAAAAGGACTAGATGCAACTTCCATCAATTTATTGAACAAGCAAAGTTTGCGCTTGTACAATTTACATGAGCGCTTGCATCAACTAATTGATTCTTTGGATAAAACAGTAAAGTTGATTTCAAAAGGAGATACAACTGCAACTGCAGTAAAAGAGAAACTAAGCAAACTCGATTCTTTTAAAAGAGAAATAGTGGAGCTTAATCGAAAATCTATTTTCTTCGATGAGTTTAAATACAGGAGAAGGGTTAGTGATTTGTATGTAACTGTTGCAACTGGATTAGAACCTTTATCGGCAAGTCAAGAAAAAGGAATTACAGTATTAGAAGACCAGTTCTTGGTATTTCAGAAAAGATTTTTCGAATTGATTAAATAAGCTGCAAAGCCATCAATGATTAACCGGCGTTCTTGAAAGAATGCCGGTTTTATTTTCCAAACAATGCATCTTCTACTTCTTTTGCTGCAAACATTCTTGCCGCATCATGATCAATGCCGGGCGTTTCTACTTTTCTCCAATTAAATACCCAGCCATTTTTTTCTGCCAATGCTTTTGCAAATGCAAAGCAATTTCTTCCTCTTTCTAAGCGGCTATTTCCTTGCACCATTCCAGCAGCACTTTCATCAAAATTATGTTCAGGTCTTATATCGTCGGTTCCTAGGTAAAGTGTAAGAGGGGCAGCTAAGTATGATCTGATTACTTCATTATTGCTCAATGCTTCTGGAAGTTTGCCAAAACCATATCCGAAATTTTGTTCTTTTGTTGGAAATAAATCAGAGCCAGGGTTGGCTGCTACAATTCTTCTGGCTTCACCAGGAAGAAAAGCTGCCATCCTAACCAAGAACTGGCCACCTGCAGAATGACCAATTAAATAATAGGGAAGGGAATCGTTTTTTTCAAGTTTTCGAACCTCTGCAACCAATCCAGGTATCATGGAATAAGTCCATTTTTCTTTCGGTTGCACTTTTTCACTTTTCATAATTCCTCCTCTTTGATAGCGTGATGATGCAAAGCGAACTGAATCGAACAGAGGAGTTATAATAATTGCCTTAAAGCGCTCTCCCATAGTGATGGCAAAATTCCTATAGTCTTCAGCATTTCTTCTTACTCCATGGAAAACCACCAGAATTGGACCTCCTTTGTAGGTTGCGGGCTTGTAAGTGAACATTGTTAATGGTTCTCCATTGTTTTCGTAAATTGTACTTGAGCAACCTATCTGAATTGATTGAGCAAATAGATTTGTTAGTAATAAAACTAGTAAAATGAATAAAACTGATTTTTTCATAGCAATTGTTCAAAAAATTTGATAGATAAATATTGTTGGTCAATTTAAGAATAAATTGGTGATTTTATTTCAAATGCAACCGATTGCAATGTCATTGCTATTGGAACCCTATTTTTGCAATATGCAACACGCTTTTAGTTATAACAAGAAAAAAGTAATTCAGGCGCTACGTTACCATTTTGTTCAAAAACCAGAATTGAGGGTTTTAATTGTTTTGGTTAATGTATTTGCTATAGTGGCGGCAATTTTATTCTATACAAAAAAAATAAGGCCCGAACCTTTTTTATTGGGGTCATTTATTTGGCTGATGATGATGGCTACTTTTTGGTATTTTTTGCCCAATAGTATTTATAAAAAAGCATCTACTTTTAAAGATCATTTCACCATTTTTTTTAATGAAGAAGGAATACGTTTAGAAAATGAAAGAGGAGCAACAGAGTGGAATTGGAAAAAGTTCACACATTTTTTTGAGAGCCCACATTTCATTCATTTATATTTTGATGCAAAATCCTTTTTTATAGTACCTAAAGATGGCATGACCGAAGACATGAAGCATGAGCTTAGAGGCCTTCTTAAATTAAGCATTAAGTCATAATTCATCTTTCATAATTCTTTCTCCATTACAACATGTTGAATCGTCAATTCAATAAAAGGTTCACCCACCACGGTGTAACCTAGTTTATCAAAAAAAGGAATAGAACTAATACGAGCATGCATAATAATCTTTTGGTATCTTCTGTCTCTAGCAACATTTTCGGCAAAAACCATTAATACTCTGCCTATACCTTTTCCTTGTAAGCCAGATAAAACAGCTAATTGTCTTAAACGTATTTCCCTTTGAGATTTTTCTACCAACATGCAGCAACCTTCCAGCACTTCATCATCAAAACAGCCCAATAAAACATGCTCTTCTTCTTTCGCTAATTCCTCTTTGCTGAAATCTAACCCCAATGGTTTGCGCAATATTTGGCGCCTTAATACTAACATTTGTTCGTATTCTTGGGTGCCATATTGAATCATTTTTAAGGCCATTGGCAAACAATAGAGGTTGTTGGATTCTCTAATATAGCCATCATTTTTTAAAAAAGGGCTTAAAAAGGGCAATTAATTGAATTTTTTAGTCAGATTGGGGCTTACTGTGGAAACAAAAATGGCCAATTCTATTGCTTATATCCCAAATTGTATATTTTTGCGGCAGTAATCAAAAACTTTTACAATGTCAGACATCGCTACAAGAGTAAAGAAAATTATCGTTGACAAATTAGGTGTAGATGAAGCAGAAGTAACCAATGAAGCTTCTTTCACTAACGACCTAGGAGCAGATTCTTTAGATACCGTTGAGTTAATCATGGAATTCGAAAAAGAATTTAACATTTCTATTCCTGATGAGCAGGCTGAAACCATCACTACTGTTGGACAAGCAGTTGCTTATTTAGAGGAACACGCTAAGTAAGAAGAATACAACAAGGAATAATTAATCCGCCTTCTTGCGGCCCTAAAGCCTCGAAAGGCGGATTCACTTTTAACAGGACCCTTTTATGCAATTAAAAAGAGTAGTAGTTACAGGTATTGGAACATTAACGCCCATCGGCAACAATCTGAATGATTATTGGAATGGTTTAATTAATGGTGTTCCAGGTGCTGCGCCTATTACCCTATTTGATGCCAGTAAATTCAAAACCAGATTTGCTTGTGAAGTAAAAGGATTTGATCCTACCCAATTTATGGAGCGCAAAGAAGCTCGTAAGTTGGATCGATTTGCTCAATTGGCCTTGGTTGCAAGCGATATGGCTGTAATTGATGCTCAAATTGATAAAGAAACCATCGATAAAGACCGTGTTGGAGTAATATTCGCTAGTGGAATTGGCGGCTTAACTACTTTTCAAGAAGAAGTGATCAATTTTGCTAAAGGAGATGGAACTCCACGTTTCAATCCTTTCTTCATACCGAAAATGATATTGGATATTGCCGCCGGACAAATATCTATGCGCCACGGATTTCGCGGACCCAATTTTGCTGTTGTAAGCGCTTGTGCTTCTAGCACTAATGGAATTATTGCAGCAGCTGACACTATTCGATTAGGAAAAGCAGATATCATTATTAGTGGAGGTTCTGAAGCGGTAATTGGAGAAGCTGGAGTTGGTGGATTCAATGCCATGAAAGCCATGAGCGAAAGAAATGATGATCCTCAAACTGCAAGCCGCCCTTACGATAAAGACAGAGATGGATTTGTAATGGGAGAAGCAGCTGGGGTAGTTGTTTTAGAAGAATATGAACATGCCATTAAAAGAGGAGCAAAAATTTATTGCGAAATAGCAGGAGGTGGCGCCTCTGCAGATGCTTATCATTTAACTGCTCCACATCCTGATGGATTGGGTGCAAGAAATGTAATGATTGCTGCATTGAAAGATGCTGGAATGCGCCCCGACGAAATCGATTATATCAATACTCATGGTACCTCAACTCCTTTGGGTGATGGTGCAGAAGCCAAGGCAATCACTGAAGTTTTTGGAGATCATGCCTATAACTTAAACATCAGTGCAACTAAATCAATGACTGGTCATTGCTTAGGAGCTGCTGGAGTAATTGAAGCAATTGCCTGTATCCAAAGTGTGATACACGATATTGTACCACCAACAATCAATCATTTTACAGACGATCCGGAATTAGATCCGAAATTGAATTTTACTTTCAATAAAGCACAACAAAGAACGGTGAGAGCTGCATTGAGTAATACTTTTGGATTTGGCGGACACAATGCTTGTGTGATTGTTAAGAAATACGTAGCCTAGAAACAGCTTTCATAAATAGTGCAATTTTTCAAAAATTTATTTTCATTCAAATCAACTTCTGCTTTTGATCAGCAGATTATTGATATGTTGGGTATACGCCCGGGTAATATTCAATTGTATCGAAATGCACTTAGCCATCGATCCGTAAAAGAAACACCCGATGAAAACAATGAAAGATTGGAATTTTTAGGCGATGCAGTGTTGAGTGCCATAGTTGCGGATTATTTATTCAAACGTTATCCTTATAAAGGCGAAGGGTTTTTAACAGAGATGCGCAGCAAAATGGTGAATCGGCAACAGCTCAATGATATTGCACTAAAAATGGGTTTGCGAAAATTAACTTTCTACAATAAGTTCGACAATGCTTTAAAAGGAAGTCAAATTTTTGGCAATACGTTGGAAGCCTTGATAGGAGCGGTTTATCTCGATAAGGGATATGATAAAACCAAAACCTGGATTCTGAAACAAATTATTATTCCTCACTTGTATTTAGAAGATTTAGAGTTGATTGATATCAACCTAAAAAATAAATTAATTGGATGGGCCAATAAAAATGGCAAGACCATCACGTTCGATTTAGCGGAAGAAAAATTAGAAGGCAATCGCCGAATTTTTACCATGAATGCTGTTTTAGACGGCGAAGTTTTTGCACAAGGAAAAGCAGGCAATAAAAAAGATGCCAGCCAAGTAGCTGCACAGGTTGCAGTAGAGAAATTGGGGCTTTAAATCTACCGTTACTTCCACTCTCATTAAACGTATTTATACCTATTAATTTCTTTTCTGTAGTTTATAAGTTTGTCTGATGGCAAATAACATTCATTCAGTTGAAATTTCAGCAAACATTGTTTCAAATAAAATTTATTTTATCAGAGAACAAAAAGTAATGCTCGATAGAGATCTTGCAGAACTTTATGGAGTAAAATCTATTAGATTGAGAGAACAGGTAAAACGAAATATAAATCGGTTCCCTAAAAATTTTATGTTTCAATTATCTGAAAAAGAAGCAGAAGAGATGGTATCGCAAAATGCGATACCATCGAAACAACACTTAGGTGGTTCATTACCCTACGTTTTTTCTGAACATGGAGTATTAATGTTGGCTAATATTTTGAAGAGTGAGAGGGCTATTCAGGTAAGCATTAAGTTGGTAGAAATCTTTATTAAGCTAAGGGAAATGCTACTTACTCATAAAGACATTTTGTTGAAATTAGAACAACTAGAAAAAAAGGCATCTGCCCATGATAAGAATATTCAATTAATATTTGAAGCCTTAAGAAAATTGCTTACAACCCCAGAAGAACCAAGAACAAAAATTGGTTTTAGGAGGAATAATGAGAATTAGAAAACTCTTGTAGGTTGAAATTGTTTGAGGAGCCAATTCGGCACCTCAAACATAGCTTTAAATCTCCTGACACAATTCAATCAAAACTCCATTGGTTCCTTTGGGATGTAAGAAGCAAACCAATTTATTGTCAGCGCCTTTTTTGGGTGTTTCATTTAAAAGGGTAAA